>Ga0302194_10000060_pt1 | contig 80566 bp, 75 predicted proteins | sample II_Bog_N1_1_FD_200227 | JGI IMG/M metagenome (GOLD analysis project Ga0302194, IMG submission 200227) | Peat permafrost microbial communities from Stordalen Mire near Abisko, Sweden - II_Bog_N1_1 | ecosystem: Environmental > Terrestrial > Soil > Wetlands > Peat | place: Sweden: Abisko...
CCATTGAAGCACGTAGGGGCCGGGCTGAACCTTACCATCCGCGCAAATTTCCGCGCCCGCGCGGGCGCGGCCCCATTGAAGCAGACGAACACGGGGGTGGTGGGGACGGTGCGGGAGAAATTTCCGCGCCCGCGCGGGCGCGGCCCCATTGAAGCCATGCAGGCGGCAATCCGCCAGAAAGCCCTTGACCTTATTTCCGCGCCCGCGCGGGCGCGGCCCCGTTGACGGCAAATCCAAGACGGCAAATCCAAGATTGTCACCGCGCCGCGCAGTTCGTAAGCTCGTCACGGACACAAATAAAACAACGACCAGATAATTTAACCAACAATTTTGCGTAGCTTTTGGCTACGGGCTGCACCGAAAACGACCAAATTTCCAAGCCCGTCACAAGACCGAGCAAGCACGCGCCAATCGGCGCGGCTTGTTGCGTTTCTTGTGACAGGCACTTGGTCGTGCCTCGGTGCAAAGCGCGGCAGGTCCGCGCCCTTCTGTTTTCAGATTTACCCGTCGTCATGGTTGCGCCAGCAACTAACGTGGGTTCACGATACGATCATCTAAACCGGGAAGAATTGCTTCGACTGCTCGAAGCGCGGGAACAGCGTGATGCAACGCGGTTTGGTTTGGTTTGGGAAGCCAACGAAATTGAACGCGACAAGGCGTTGAACAGCGATTTCGTCGCTCTGGATTTGGTGCAAAAGCAAAGCGTCGGTGCTGCGCCGTGGCGGAATCTCATCATCGAGGGCGACAACTACGACGCGCTGCGGTATCTGCGCATGACGTTCGCCGGCCAGGTGAAGTGCATCCTGATTGACCCGCCCTACAACACCGGCAAAAAAGATTTCGTCTATAACGACAGTTTTGTGGACGAGAAAAATTCCTGGCGGTTCTCGACTTGGATTGAATTTCTCTACCAGCGCCTCGTGCTCGCGCGCGATCTGTTGAGCGAAGACGGCGTTTTGCTCTGCTGCATCAACGACGATAATCGTTCCAAACTTGAATTGCTTCTCGATAAAGTGTTTCCGGGGATGCGTGCGGGGTCAATGGTTTGGCGAACACGCGATTCAACGAGCGCGAAAGGCCGGAACTTCAGTGACACGCACGAACACATTCTTATTTATGCCAGAGCCGGATTCCAATTCGTTGGCAGCGACAAATCTCAAAAGAAATATAAGAACCCGGATAAAGACCCGCGTGGGCCGTGGAACATAGACCCGCTTACACTCGGATTTGACCGGTTCCAGCGAGCCAATCTTTACTACCCCGTTTGCAATCCAAAGACAGGACGTTGGTATCCTTGCGATCCAAATTTGGTTTGGCGATACGCGAGTGAACTTATTGAAAAGGACGTAGAAAGTTTGGAAACGGAATCAATGGAGGAGTGGATTCGGCAGGATAAAATTATTTTCCCCGACCCGGAGGATGAAAAAGTTGTCGTCTGGAAAACGATGGATGAATTGCTAAAGGCAATTGATGCCAAAGAAGTGCCGGTCACGCCAAAAAAGAAAAACCTACTGCTAACCAGAGACGTGCCAAATCTTGAGTTTTGGTTGAATAAACCGGTTGGTTTTGGCCGGCCTGGCTTCAAAAAGCATTGGCAAGACTTGCGCAGCCACACAAACCCCGTGAGCAGTTGGATTTCGCGTCTGGCTGAAGACGTGAATGAAGATGATGTCGCAACGCTTCGCTCGCGAGAGGCAGGTGAAGGAACCGGCGTATTGGAGAAAATCTTTGGCAAAAAAGTTTTCAGCTATCCAAAGCCTCCTTCGCTGATGAAGCAGCTTGTCGCACAAGCAACCGACGAGAACAGTATCGTTCTGGATTTTTTCGCAGGATCAGGCACAACCGCGCAGGCCGTGCTAGAACAAAACGCCGAGGATGAGGGCAAAAGGCGTTTTATTATGGTTTCCTCGACGGAGGCGAATGAAGAAGAACCCAACAAAAATATATGCCGGGATGTTTGCGCTGTCCGATTGAAAGCCGTAATCGAAGGTTTCGGCGGCAACGCACCCACCGGAGGAACCTTCGCTTATCTCCGCACAAATCGGATCAAGCCAGGGCATTTACTTGAGATTGAACATTCCCAAGTCTGGACAACCCTTCAACTCGCCAAATTGGATGCAGTTTTGCCCTATGCCGACGAACCGTTCCTTTGGGCCGGCAATGGCGATTCGGCCATTTGCTATGTGCCACGGTTCAGCAAGAAGATTGTGACTGCGCTCCGCCGGAAAATGAAAGAGTCGGCGGAGGTTGCCGTCTATTCATGGCAGCCGCAAACGCTCCGGCAGCACGTCCGCGATGCCCATGTCACCCATTTCCCGGTGTCGGAAACGCTCACGCGCTGGTTTGGTTTGAATCTCACCCTCTCGCCCGCATGAGCCGCACCACGCCCAAACCATTTCAGGATGCAGCCAAGGACAGCGGCTTGCTGCTGTTTGGCGAGTGCAAGCGGCTGCTGGACTTGACGCCCGATGATGAAAAAAGCCGGGCGGCGGCGGTGTCACAGCACGGGATGCTGCTTTTGGAAGCACCGACCGGCGCAGGCAAAACTTTGATCGCCGGCCACATCGTCGAAAGTTTTTCCGCGCAGGAAGGCGTCGTTTGGTTTTGGTTTGCGCCGTTCAAAGGTGTTACCGGCCAGACCGCTGCCGCGCTCCGGGCCGAACTCCCCGGCCTGCGCCTGCGCGAGTTGTCCGACGACCGGCAGGCGGCAGACAGCCGGACGGGTGACGTGTTCGTTACAACATGGCAGACCGTCGCCGTCAGAGTGCAAAACAACCGCAACGTGCATCGCCCCGGCGAGCAGAATCAGACGGTGGAGGAACTTCTTGCCGGTTTGCGTAAAAAGAAACTTCGCATCGGCGTGGTGGTGGACGAGGCGCACCACGGATTTTTCGGCGCAGGCACGGAAACGCAGGCGATGCGGTTTTTCCGCGAATCATTGCGGCCGGAATACACCGTTTTGGTCACGGCCACGCCGGACGACGCGGACATTAAACGGTTTCAAGCATCCTTGGGTAACATTCGGCTGAACCGCATCACCATCAGCCGCCGCGAGCCGGTCGAGGAAGGTTTGATTAAAGAGGGCGTCAAATGCGTGGCCTACTTCGCGCCGCCGGGACAGGAAGCACTGGTGGATTATGAGGATGTCGCCTTGCGCGATGGCGTGGCGTTGCACACCAAGTTGAAAGAGGAGTTGAAAAAACTGCGCGTTGACCTCACGCCGTTGATGCTGGTGCAGGTGGATTCCAAGGATAAAAGCGTGGAACGTGCCAAGGAACGGTTAATGGCGCTGGGATTTACCGAGGCGCAAATCGCCGTTCACACGGCGGAGGAACCGGACAGCACCTTGCTGGCGTTGGCGAATGACGAATCGCGGGAAGTGCTCGTTTTCAAAATGGCCGTGGCGCTGGGCTTCGATGCTCCGCGCGCCTTCACGCTGGTATCCATGCGGGCGGCGCGTGACGAAGATTTCGGCGTCCAACTGGTCGGGCGCATTCTCCGGGTGCATCGCCGTTTGCAGGCCCGCGCCCGCGCCAAATCATTGCCGCCGGCCTTGCGCTACGGTTACGTCTTGCTCGCGGATGCCGAGGCGCAGACCGGGCTTGATCTCGCCGGCCAGCGCATCAACAAGTTGCAGACCGAATACGCCAAGGTGAGTCCCACCACGGCCATCGTCCAGATTGGCGGACAAGCCCATGTGCAGGTTTTGGGACAAGACGGCCAGATAACGCTTTTGCCAGTGACATTGCCGCCCGGTTTCCCGATGCCCGCGCCCGGCACGATTATTTCCGGCGAGGTTCAACCACGACCGGGCGAGGATTATTCGGGTTTTACGCTGGAATTGCTGACGGGCGGATATACGCCGCAGGATTTGCTGCCGGACATTGCCAAGCCCAAGCCGCCGGGAACGCCCGGCACACGCATCGCTCACGGATGGAGGTATGATTTGCGGTCAGATGTCCCGAACCGTTTCAAAACCCAGGTCGTCGCGCTGGACAATGAAGTGACCGAGGAAGAATGCGCGCAGAAATTCATCGTGTCATCGCGTGAAATCCTGCACGCACTGGTTGCCAAGGTGCAGGTGGAGAAGCGCACGCTGGAATTATTCACGCACCAGATTGAACTTGGCTTCACCAACGCGGCGATGGACCCGGATCAGGCGGCGCGCATCGCCTACAAAATCCTCACAAAAAATGAATCGTTCGACGCGCGCGAGTTGCGCCGCGCCTTGTTGAAAAAATTAAAATCCACCTTGCGGGAACTGGCGATGGATCAGGCCGACGATGACGAGCAGGTTGCCCACATGCTCAACGTGATTCTTTGCGCCCGCCCCGAAATTCTCTACACGGCGCAAAAAACCGCGCTGGCAAAACATTTTGAAGTGGCCGACGCAGATGAGGGTTTGCCGCCGGTATTGGAAAGCGAGACGCCGCTCCCGACTTCGCGCAATAATGTTTACAAGGTCATGCCGGCAGGCTTGAACTCATGGGAAGAACAGTTCGCCGATTTGCTGGATCGGGACACGCAAAACATTGTGCATTGGTGGCACCGCAATTTGCCGAATAAATCGTGGAGCGTTCAAGTGGTGCTGGACAACGGCAAGGGATTTTACCCGGACTTCGTAATCGGCATCGAGGGCCGGAAAACCGAAGACGGCGGACTTCTGGCCGACCCGAAGTTTCAATTTGAAATCTCGCAGGAGGAACCAAAGACCTACGCGGAGCATCCGGTTTATGGGCGCGTCCTGATTTTAAGCAAGCAAGGCGGCGGGCAATGGATGACCGTGCGCTACGACGAGAAGCGGCAAAAAGCCATTCTGGACAGTGAATTTCGGTTGGCCGACGCTGCGGGCTATTGACGGGCAAGTTTTATTAAAGTCAAAACGTCCTATGAGCCAACAACTCGATTTGCGTCAAAACGCCCCACAGTTTATGTGCGGTTGACTGCGTGTATTGAGAACCGCAAAACTGCGCAAACTGCCGTTCCCGCCGTGACCAACGCGCGGTTTGCTGCGTTCCACGGGCTGCCCGTCGTCCCTGTCCCCCTCTCGACGACGCCCGCTCCACTCCGCAAATCGCGCGCTCGTCACGAGCGGCATCTGTTTCAGCCGAAGGATCGGCGTGCTTCCGCCTGCGGTTTGGCGACGGTCGTTACGCTCCGGCTCCGTTCCTGCGTCTCTGCGCCTGCGCTCCACTTTCCCGTCCGCCAAACCGCAGGCCGAAGCATGGCAAGGCACGAAGCTATTGTGAAGTATCAATAGAGCTGAAGGACACGCCGGTTGAATTGAGAGGTTGATAGCCAGTGTGAATTTTGTCATGCTGGCGTGCGTCAGCAGCAACGTGTGAATCTATGATCTCAAACGAACGGCCCTCGCCTTTCCATCGTCTGCCTACTCGGCAACCGTATCACCAGCCCTATGCCCCGCAGTCACCGCGCCCTTTTGTCCAGGAAGACACGCTTAAATCCGAACAGATTCAGATTGAACGCAAGTCGTTTGTCCTGACGCTCAAGGAAAATCCACGCGGACGGTTCCTGCGTATCTCCGAAGAAGTTGGCGGCAAACGCAACACGATCATTATTCCCACCACCGGGCTGAAAGATTTCACGAGTCTTTTCGGTGAAATGGTGAAGGCGTCGGATGAACTTCCGCCAACAAAGAGCTTGCCGAAGGCGGCGTGAGGAAAAGTCTTGGCACTTTTAATTAAGTGCCGCCTGCGCTTGCGAATTGCCCGGCTTGTTTTCCGTCACCACAATTTCCCGAATCTTCGGCTGATTCTCGGCGATGAGCGGCTGATATTTCGCCGGCAACGCCATGACGAAGGACAGTTCCATCACTTGCATGGCCGCTTCAATTCGCCGCAGCGCATGGCCGAAAATCAAAATTTCGTGCGTGGCAAAGACCAGCCGTAGTTTTTGCTCCTTGTCTTCGCTGGCGAGTTCGGCAAACGCAAATTGATCGAACGGGAGCAGCACCGAGCGCGTCGCGGAAATTTCGACCCGCAGACAGCGGGCTTGCGGGTTAGTGGTGTAACATTCGGGTGATTTGGTGCTCATGTTTTTGTCCTGGTTGAGGGTGACGACGGGATTGTTTTAACCGGCAAAACGTATCGGCGGCGTGCTGGCCGAACCGCAGGAGATAGTCATGCAGCCGGTCCCAAAGCTGGTTGCCGTTGCGCGGGCGCAAGCCACCGGCAAATTCCAGTGCGAGCGGCCTGTGACCGGAACGAATGAGATTTTCACGCAATTGAATTTTGTCCGGGGTGAAAATACGGACGCCGCGACGCCCGCGCGAAATGGTGACATACCATTGTTGGGCGTTGGTAGCAGGCTTGACGGTGGAATCGGAAAAAAGAACGTAATCCACCGTTTTGCCCTGTGAACCGTAGGACGTGACGGCGTAGCCGGGAAGAAATTCCCGAAAACTTTTGTCCAACACCCGGCCATCGGCAAGCTCAATTCCCCCGTCGGCATGGACGGACTCCACCGCGACCAACTCGCCATTGGTGACACGCGCGCCGGAAGCCAGCTTGCGATTGGCCTTGAGGTGCAGCTTGTCGCCTTGCGCGACGGGGATTTCACGCGGCAAGCAGACGGTAATTTTGTTCAGCACCTTGTTGGAAACCGTGACGCACTTGCCGTCAATCTCGACAAGAACGCTCGCTTTGCGGACGCCCGCCAACTTTCCGCGCATCCCCGGCCCGGCTTGGCGCACCTTCTGATTGAACACAATCACCGCATCTGGCGGATAAAATCGTTTGTCGCGTTTCTGTGCATCGGTTAAATCCATTTTGTCCAATGCCTGAATCGTCACATCGTTTGCGCCAAGCAGCCCTTTTGATTTAAGCACATCGCGCACCTTTGAATTGACGCGATGCACTTCCGCCCACGTCTGCGAGACCACGACGGCGGAAGCAGTTTGCTCCGCCAGCCGGACATATTCATCGGCCAGTTTGTCCGCCTGTTCACCCAGGCCGCAGGAAACGACCGCGCCCATTTTGTCGAGGCGGTCAAACGATTCAGCGAGCTTGCCCGCCGCCGCCACTTCGACGGCGTTGCGATATTGTTTGATCTCCGAGCGTTCTTTTTTGTCACGCCCACGCGTCGGGTCTTGCCGCCGAATCGTATGAAGCTGGACCGGCTTGACGCCGGAATGCCGTTCGATGGCCAGCAGTGCATCGGACGCCTCGACCGCTCCATGCTGGCGCGTGTCGCCTGACAGAATCACCCGCGCCTTGCGCTCCCGCGCCAGCCGCAGCAATTCAAGCATCTGGCGACCGCCGATCTGTCCAGCCTCGTCCACGACGACCACCGCGCCCTCAACCAGTTCGCGCTTGAGCAGAAAATTTGCCACCGTGGTGGGCGATGGAAAACCGTCCTTCTCCATCACCACGACTTGCTGGCGTTGTGGCGCGAGGACGGCCACGCTTTTGCCGGATTGCCGGACTTGCTCGACCAGCTCGCGCAGGACGAAACTTTTTCCAGTGCCAGCGCCGCCGCGAAAAAGTGAAATCGCATTGGTGGAGCAAAGCAGAGCGTCCAAGGCTAAACGCTGTTCTTCATCCAATTTTGGATCTGACGTGTAGGAATTATCCACCAGTGGCCGGTAATTCCCAACGCCGTCTTTGACGGTCTGAACGATTTCCATTTCCCGCAACAACACTTCGCGCGTGGTCACTTCGCTCGGCCGTTCTGGATTGCGGATGTAATCACGCTGGCGCGTGAACTCCTTGAGTTCAGTGACAGAAAGATTCTCGCCGCGACCCCGTTCCAGTGCGTGCTGCCACAACTGGCATTCCAGCACGACCGAGTTGCGGTCAAACAGATGATCCTCGGCCCATTGGACTGCCTCCCCCGCATTCACTCGGTTGCTCGTGTCTTTCTCTGTCCGTTTCTGAAGCTGGCGCAAGGCAGCGCGTTCGGTTTCGCTTAACTGCCCATTCCACAACGCCCGTTGTTCGTCCCGGCTCAATTCCTTCTGCTTCCGCGCCCGCTCCGCTGTCGCCAGCAACCGGCGCATCGCCATCATGTCACCGCCCGCGCACTCCGGCTTTTCGGCCAGCAGTTTTTTAACGGCCTCATCAATCTGGATGCGACGCTTGGAAAAGCGTTCGCAGATTTCTTCCGAAATGCCCTCGATTTGAAAATCACCGCGCGCCTGGTTGCGAATCCCGTAACCGAACCCGCGCAGTTGCCGGGCAAGCTCGTGGTAATAGACGTTCTCGGCAAATTTTCGCGCCCGCAACAGTTCGTAGTTTTGCAGCGCCTTCCAGCGGTTTTCAACGGCATCAAACGTCGCGTTGAAAACAATGCAGTGCGTGTGCAAATGCGGGTCTAAAGCGCGTGAGGTGTCGTGCGTGAACAAGGCCGCTGCGAAATTGCCGGTGGAGCGGTCAATGTTTGCCCTGCCCATCCGAACGCGCGTCGTTGCGAACGCCTCAAATTCCCGCAAAGCCGACCGGACAGCCTGTGCGTGGGCTTCCAGAATCCGCGCATCCTCACCGACAAATGCCGCGACCGAAACCGATTTGGGCGGCGAGAAGGTGAAATCATAAAAAATCCGGCGATTGGCGGTGTTATCCCCGGCCTCATCCATTCGCGTTGTGTTTAACCGTTGGGTTAGCGACTCGCCAGAAGCCGGATGCCGGTTTTCACAGAGGCGTAGAAACGCTTCCGCCCCGACCTTGCCGGACAAGCCCAGCCGATCCGCGCCGAGGCCCATCCATTCACCGGCCACCCGCTGCCCTTCGTCATAGTAATCCCCGACGCAAAGGTGTTCCTCAAAGTATTCCTTCGCGTTCTTCAAATTGTATTGCGTCTTGGCCGTGACCACAAAGACCACTGTGCCAGAACTTCGTTTTCATCCTGTGCGATTCCCGCACAGGACGGCCAAAAAAAACTGGTTCACTGATGGCATGGAAATGATCGAAATACCGAAGCCAAAACCCGGCAACCAGCAATGGGGGATTTACTTCACCGACCGGGAATATGCGCGTGTCATGGGCGACCCGTTGCGCGCAGTGATTGAAGCGCCAACAAAGATCGCCGCCGAGGAAGCCGCCAGCCGACTCGGTTTGAGTGACGCCTGGGCGCATCCCGTCACGCCCGAACAAGCCAAACAAATCCGGGGGCCGGCAACACGGTCTCCGGGACAACCACACCAGACCATGCTCACACCCACCACCGTTGAATTATTCACCGCCATTGAAGTCCTCAAAAAACTCGGCCTCCGCATCAACGAACACGCCGCTCATTCAGTGACGCAATTGCCGGCCACCGAATTAGGCGAAACGTATGCCGCGCACATCAAAGACCAGTCCATTGAACAAACCAGCCACATTGAAATCGTCAAAAACCAGCTTCAAAACTGGCGTGACGAATTGCAACAGCAAAGGAGGCAGCATGTTTCGCAAACCGTTTGAGACAGGGGCACGCGTTACCCCTTCCAAGGGGAAGGTTTCTGCGCTGCGCTGGCTGCTGCGCGAAGGTTGCGCCAGCGGTGCCGGAATCAAACACATCCGCGTTGCGTGCAAGGTTGCACCCGGTGCTGCGCCAAGTGCTGCGTCATTGCTGCTTCAACGCAGCCAGTTCGCTGCTCAATCGAGTCCATCATTGTTGCAATCATGCTGCCATTGCCATGACTAGACCTGTCATCCCGCCCGATGCGTTGGAGCGCTTCCGCAATGCTGCGGCGCAATTTGCGCTCCATGCTACGCCGCGTGCTTCCCGGCTGCTGACAATCAAGGACGACATTGCTGCGCTCCGCAAACGCGGTGTTTCCTATCGCGCCATCAGTGAGCTGCTCACGCAGAGCGGCATCGCTACCTCGGATACTTGCGTGATGCGCTTCTGTCACCGCGTCTTCAAGAAAAGGCCATCACGCCAACCATCCGTTGCGCGAACTGCTGCGCCAGCCGTCAACCATGATGCTGCGTCCAAAAGTGCGCCGGACACGGCCAGCAAAGCTGCGTTGCCGGCTGCGCCGGTTCTCACCAGCAACATTCCGCCCGCCCCGACCGAAAGCAATCCGTTCAGATCACGCGGGCCGCATATCGCCAAAGTTGAACTTCTAAAACCTGATGAACAAATATGACTAAACGACTCGACCTCATTCTGAATGGCAAGGGCGGTGTCGGCAAAAGTTTCTTTGCCGTCAACCTCGTCCAATACCTTAAAGACAAAAAAATCCAGTTTGTCGCCTGCGACTGCGATAACGAAAACTCGACCTTGAAACGGTTTCACGGCGAAGTTGAATTTTTGGAACTGGCCCATCCGCGCGGGCTGGACCCGATGATTCGCGCGCTGGAAAAATTCGATCTCGTCGTCGTGGATTGCCGCGCGGCGTCAACGGAAGTGTTCTTCAACTATTTCGACGAAATCAATCTGCCGGAGACGTTGCAAACATTGTCCGCCGCGCTCACGGTCGTCATGCCCGTAAATCAAGAGGCAGACAGCATTGACCAGCTTCAGCGCATCGTCGGCAAACTGAAAAAAACCTGCTCCTACGTCGTGCTGCGTAACGCGGTTCACAACAATAATTTCCTCCTTTACGACCAGTCCGTCATCCATGACAAGCTGCAAAAGGAATTCGGCGCGAAGGAAATCACGATGGCCAAATTGCAGCCGTGGCTGGTCGAGGAATTGAGTCACAAAAATCTGACCATCACCGCCGCCGTGGGCGATGGACACTTTTATCTTCTCGACCGCCAGCGCCTGCAAACGTGGCAGCGGAAACTTTACGCCGAAATCGAATCGGCGGCGGAATTATTATTACCCGCAAAATCATGAGCGCGCCCGACCAATCACCGCCGCCCGACTTCGACGAGGAGTTTCTGGAAGCCGTCAAGCAATGGCGCGAGCGGAACAAGGTGAGCAGCGATGACGTGGTTCTGTTGCTCCTGGATTTGTTTCGGATTCACCAAAACCATTGGGATGCGCTGCGCCGCCGCCAGATGCCTTCGCTGGATATGTTTCGCACTGACATCGGATTGATGGGCGCAGCGGTAAAAACTTTTAAGGAGCAAACCACGGCTTTGATTGAGGCGCTCAAAAAAACTCCAACCGTCACTCAAGCCAGAACCATTTCCTTGGACACGGCTATTATAGCCGTCATCGCCGCCATGCTCGCCGGTTTTCTCATCGGAAAGGCTTTATGAAACTCGATTACGTTCCACTCCACTTCTTCCCCCTTTCGGCATTGTCCACATCGCTGCGGGCAATTTTGCTTGGGTATGGAATTCTATTGTTCATCATCGTCCTTCGCCTGCTATCCGGCGCACGCGAACGCAACCGTCACGTCGTGCAACTCGCCGGCCTCACTTGGAAACGCAACCAGTTTTGTCGCGGCTGGCTTATCACCGGCGACACCGGCTCCGGCAAAACATCTTCCGGCATCAATCAACTGGCTCATCAGGTTTTCCAGAATGAACCCAAATGGGGCGGCCTGTGCATTGACGAAAAAGGCGTTTATTGGGAAACGCTCTCGGCAATGGCGCAATTCTACGAGCGGAAGCAGGACTTGATTCATTTGCAAATCCGCACTGACGACAAGGATGCACAATGGACGCCGCCTTACCGGTTCAACCTCACCGGCGACCGGAGCATCCCCTATTCCACCTACGCAAAATTTGTCGTGGACACGGCCACCAGTCTCGGCCAGGGCGGTGACAAGGGGTTTTTCAAGACCCAGGCGCAGACCCATATCGCCCATGCCCTCGAATTCCTTTCCGAATTGAACCAGCCTGTCACCCTGTCCGGCGCGTTTGCGCTGCTGACCAATAAAGGGTTGATGACCACGGAATTGGAAAATCTCAACGCCCTGACGCTGGAAACGCCACGCCGAAGGGTGGTTTATGATCATTTCGTTCATCGCTTTCTCAGCCAGCCCGAAGAACAACTTGGCGGCGTCCGCGAAACCATCGGCAATTACCTCCAATACTTCCTGACACCCGAAGTGGCCGAGGTTTTCTGCGCGGCCAAAAGCACGTTTGGTTTCCCGGTGATTGACACGGGTAAAATAATCCTCGTGACCATGCCGCAGAAATTTCAGACCGAACGGCGTTATGTCAACACGTTCCTGAAACTGCTGTATTATCATCACGCGCTGCGGCGTTTCGACCAGGCAAAAACCCAGCGTGGTGAAAATAATCTGCTCATCCTGTGGGCGGACGAGGCGCAGCGGTTTATGACCGCCAGCGAAGACGGCATGAGCGATTACAATTGCGTGGACGTGATCCGCGAAGCGGGCGCAACCATCGTCGCCGCCGCCCAATCCACCACCTCGCTGATTCCACCTTTGGGAACCGACAAGTCCAGAGTTCTCACCTTGAATCTCCGCAACCGGATGATTTTCCGCGCCGCCGATGAAGCCGACGCGGTTCAAGCCGCCGATTTTCTTGGCAAGAAACAAGTCGTGAAACGCTCATGGGGGTCGAGTGCCGGCAGGCGCAGCGTTAATTACTCCGAGACCGACGAACACAAAATCAAACCGCACAAGCTCCGAAATCTCCGTGACCATGAGTGCGTGCTCGTCCATTGCGAACAGGGTTTTCGCCGGACGGTGCTGCCGCCGTTGGAATTCGACGGGACGATTGCCAAGTGGTTTCCGTTGTGGAAAAAATTATTCTGAACCGACCAGCCCATGAATCCGAAATGCGAACGGCCATGAAAACGCAAAAGGAAATTCTCAAATGGTTGCAGGCCAATCTTGGCAGGTGTTGCACCGCCCCGCTCACCAGCACTGATTGCTATGCGCTTGTCACCAGCGTCAACCTCTGCAACCTCATCGGTCATTCATCTGCACCGCCAGAGCTTTTCGTTGCCTATGGTGCCATCGTCCGACAAATGCAGCCACACACGCGGGGATTGGCGTATCACGCCATCGCTTGTGAATTGGACTGGCCGCATCGTGACATGATTTGGGAGTTGGCCGGGCTTCCGGCTGACAGCAAGCCCAAGTGCAAATGTGCATTTGAAAACTAAAACGAATTACGCCACCGATAATGGCCGTCTCGCGTCCCCGCCAAACAAAAATTTCGGCGGCGCAAATTATTTTTGCGCTGCTTTGACCTTTGCCCACCGGGCTTTAGCAGCAGCAGAAATTCTGGCCCTGCCTGCCGCGCTCATTTTGCGCCTTTTCTTCGGAGCAGCGGCGGCCACAGGTTTGGTTGAAGAACCCAAAATCTGCTCAAGCTCTTTTTCAAGTGATTGGATTTTGTCTTTGATGTCGGCGGCGCGACGTAGTTGTTGGGCTGACAGGCTGGCAATGGATGCACTCATGCTGTCAGTTAGAAACTTTTGGCCTGAAAAGTCAACCATCGGTTGCCGGAGTCCCCTTCTGTGGAGTCTTGATCCTTGTTCAAGAATCGTGTTCCAGAGTGGCGAAGAATTCGGAAATCGCCATAGCCGCCAGCGCCGGCAATAAAAAAACTTAAACTATTTTTCGCCTTGCAAACATTGAACAAAAATGGCGTCGAAGTTGAAAACCTGCCAAGTTGCCCCGCGTGGAATCAGCGCGCTTTTATGTCAAGCATCGGCAGCAACAATGGTTTCGCTCAATGTTTTCAATGGTTCGGTCGCCAATTTTGCCGTCCAGCAAAAGTGCGCCTGATAAAATAGTGGTGTCGTTGAATGAATCAGCGACACAACCAAGAAAGCAAAATATGGAAACAACTGAAATGACGGAGACACTCAAAAGTATCAACACCACTCCGCACCTTTGCCGGAGCAAGGTTAAACAAACCGCGCTGGAAATTGCCGCCACGATCCGGCCAGCCAATAAATTCAGCCGGGTTGGCATGAGCTTCGTTGAACGCATCGAAGCGAAAGTCCGCGCTGCCATCCGTGAGGAGGTCAGGATTCATCCAAGTAAAGGCAAGACGCTTTTGTAAGCGGCAGGCAATATCAGTTCATGCACAAGTCAAAATTCACTTTGCCAAATCATCTGTCCCGGTTCTGAAAGATTGTTCGGCCTGTTTAATCAATGGCCAGAGGTCAATTTCCATCGCGTCGGCAATACGCAGCAACGTATCAAATGAGGGGCGGCACTTTTCATGTTCCACACGGCTAATCATTGAATGAGACATGCGGGCGCGTTTAGCGATCACATACATTGAAAGTTTTTTCGCCACCCGCTTTTCACGTAGCAGATGGACCACGGACGACTCAATGATGTCAGGCTTTGATTTGGCCACATCATAAAAATAACGCAAAAAGGGGTTGACAAGTTATGTGCTTATACGCACATAATGGTCAAAACTGTGGCACACGCGACGAAAATCCTCGTGATAGAAGATGAAACGCCTATGGTTGCGATGAAGGCATTTTTATTGATGCCAACTGGCAGTGTGGTGACGATGGCCTCAAGCGTCGAAAAAGCCGTGTGGCTGGCTCAAACGGGAACATTTGAAACGACGCCAACGGCATGAGAAGACTTGCTACATTTTATCGCAGCCGCGAAAAAGGTCTTCCCAGTCGCCACGCAGGGCAATTTTCAAGTGAACAAGCGTTGGCAAACTCGGAAAGTATTCCCCAGCTTCAAGACTCTGAACGTAACGTGCGCTCGTTCCGATTTTTTCTGCCAGTTTTTCCTGCGTCAGCTTTCGACGCTCACGCAGGGAGGCGATGTTTTTCCCGAATCGCGTCCGATGCGGGCAGCTTTTGGGTTTGCGCACAGGCATTTCCCAAATGCTCGCTAAAAAACGCAATTCAAAACACGAGGCTTTACATCGTGCTTGACGTTTTGCAATTTATACGAAATCAAAGTTGATATGTGATGGGAGTCAAATGGTTTATGAGTGAGAAGAAAAGGATTCTGGTGGTGGAAGACGAAACGCCGGTGGCGCTGATGATGGTGTTCCTGTTGTCGCGCGTGGGCTATAATGTAACCACGGCTCGCACTGGCCAAGAGGGAATGAGATTGGCGACCACAACCCAATTCGACCTCATCACCTTGGATGTGAACTTGCCCGATCTCAAGGGATTCGACATTTGCCGCGAATTGAAGCAACGGCATATTTCCTATCGCACGCCCACCATCTTCGTGACCGGCCGGCCAGATGAGGAAAACCGGCAGCTTGCCTTTGAGCTGGGCGCGGTGGATTACATCGAAAAGCCTTTTGAAGCGAGCGATTTCGTCTTTCGCATTGCCACTCAACTCAGACAATCAGAACTACATGAGCCGGCCACGATGCCAAATTGAAAACGGTTATTCCGTTTCGTGTGAAAGCCGCTTGAAGAAATCTTCAAGCAGCCGGGGAACTTTATCTTTGGCCGGCCACAATTCTTGCGGCTCAACGCGCAAGGCTCTGGCGAGACAAAGCAGTTCAAAATCCGAAACCCAACGAAGCTGCGTTTCAATCTTGGCAAGTGTTTGCCGGCTCAAATCCCACCCCCACCGGCGGCAACGCGCGGCCAGCATCGGCTGTGTCAGCCCTTGCTGGTCGCGCAACCGCCGGATTTGCAAGCCGACGAGATTTCGCGGATTCTTGGTCATGTTCCGTTTTCCAAAACGGAACACTAGGGCAACCACCTGTTTCAAAGGTTCGGAATTCCGAACTTCGATTTTGCTTGCCAGTTGCGGCTGGATATTTCATAAAATCGTATGTGGGAAGCTAAATTAGTTTGTCAGATAGACACTGTTAGCGTGGACAACGTGAGGTTCGTTGTCCGAGACGCATTCGCATTATCTTTGGCATCGAAGGAAATATCGCAAATTTACCTTTTTGTCACCGGATTGCCATCCACCCTTTTTGAAAATCAACAACACTCATAATATGAAAACAATGAAGAAAAATTCGACAGTCTTGCTGACAACCGCTGCCTGCGGTTTGTTTATTGTCGCCACGGCATTGACCGTTTGGTCACAAAGCGCTCCGCCCCTGACCATCACGTCATTGGGCACCAACCAGTATTCCATCACCTTCACCAACAACCCGCCGAACACTTACGATTTGCAATGGACGCCAGTTTTGGCTAACGCCGATTATCCCTGGACTTGGGCGGCCATCGGCACACCGGGGCAGTCCAATTATCTCGTGACTTCCACTTACTCCACCGCGTTTTTCAGAACGGTGTTGGACACCAACAGCATTCCGCTTTGGGAAGCCGCCGACCCCAACAATCCGGCCTTGGGCGCATTGAGCATCATCATTGATACTCCGGCCAACGGTTCCACCCTTCATTAACTCAATCAGGAAAAATCTCTATGAAACTACACCGGCTTTTATTGTGCGCGACTGTGCTTTTGAGCCAAGTCGCCAGTCATGCGCAGACTGCGCTGGCCACCGTGCAATTGTCAGCGGGACAAAAATTCGGCCTGACGCTGCGTTCAGACGGCAGTGTTTGGGGATGGGGCACCAACCAAGTGGGCGAAGTCGGCTTGGGCACCAACACGTTGGTGCTGTGGCCGACAAGAATTGCCAGCGTCACCAACGCGGTTTCGATTTCGGCGGGTTCCTTGCACTCGCTGGCTGCACAAGGCAACGGCACCGTGTGGGCATGGGGATTGAACAGCGATGGGCGTTTGGGCAACGGCAATTTCAACACGGCCAGCAATCCAGTGGCCGTCACCCGCATCACCAATGCAGTCATGGTGTCCGCTGGCGGGAATCATTCCTTGGCCTTGCTCGCCAACGGCAGCGTCATGGCGTGGGGCGCGAACAACGGAGGACAACTTGGAACGGGCAACACAATTTCCACCAACCAGCCGGTGGCTGCGGGCAATTTTACGAACGCAATCGCGGTGTCGGCTGGCACCAACTTTTCATTGGCATTGTGCCAAGATGGTTCTGTTTGGTCGTGGGGAACGAACAACATGGGGCAACTCGGCTTGGGCAGCACCACCACGCAACTGACTCCGGTTAAAATCACCACGTTAAGCAACATCGTCCAGATTGCGGCTGGCGCGTCGCACAGCCTGGCTCTCGACCGAAACGGCGTGGTATATGCGTGGGGCAGAAACACGGAAGGCCAGATCGGCAACGGAACGACCATCAATGCCACGGCTCCAGTCGTGGTGCCGGGCTTTGGCGCGACGACCAATCTTGGAGCGGTGAAATATGTGGAAGCAGGCTACAACAGTTCGGCGGCGATTTTGAAAAGCGGACGCCTGTTTTATTGGGGCTGGTATGGCAACGGCACCTATTGGTCGTCGAACCAGCCGCCGCAGGAATTGAACGCCAACAGCGGGCAGGCGTTCACCAGCGTGACGTATGGCGACAGCTATTTGCTGGCCGGAAATCAGGACGGCTCGACGTGGGCATGGGGATTCAACCAATACGCGCAGCGGGGCAATGGAAATTATTACGCGACCAACGACAACTGGTCTTACCAGCTTGGCAATGCCGAATATAGTTTCAGCCCGGCTCCTTATCCGGTAACGACGCGCTTCACGCGGGGCGACCGGAACGACCTGAACTATCTGCCCATGCTGCCTTACAATTCCTTTGTGCTGCCGCTGGACTTGGAAAAAGGCGTGCGGCTAAACAACACCGGCAATGATGCGTATGGCTACGGAGCCAGCCAGCCGTGGTTTTTGAACGTCCAGAAAATCACACGCCAGCACGCATGGCAGATCACCACCAGCACCAATCTTTCGCGTTTCCCGGTGGACAATCCCATTGTCGCCTTCGGCCAGACGGCTGGCGGCAGTCCGCTTTACATCAATCAACCCTATCGCTTTGGTCTTTTTGGCGGCGCTTACAATGAAAATTTGAGCCAGACCAACATCATCCGCATTTTGGTTTACAGCCGCAGCGCACTGGCATCCGGGGCGACCAATGTGGCTCCCACCAATACAATCTATATTGCGCTGCCGCGCCGCGACATAGCGGCGGATGCCACGGCGTGGTCAAACTATGTGACCAACGGCAACCGGGTGGTGGTTAGCACCAACGACCTGACAACCTCGGTGGAATTTAACAATGGGCAGAACGATTTTGCCACCGACATCATGAGCACATGGGGCTTGGGCTGGATTTACGCCTACCCCACCAAAGTGACCATTGACGGCTTGCGATTGACGCACATGGCCGCATCCACCAATTACTGCTACATCGTCGAGGCGCTTGGCCAGTGCGAAGTCGGGGCAAACGTGTTCGCGCCGATGGGTGTCACCAACAGCACCGGCTGGGCATATCTGCCAATGTATGCGCTTGGTTTCGACACGTTCCCCGCATGGCGGGCGCACTTTTTGGATAACCCGAATTTTGCAGGAACACTCGTTCCACCGACTTACAGCGGCAGAAGCTCGCTCGAATTGGGCGGACTGACGGCGACCATCACCAATAACATCTGGATCACCAACAATGCGGCTTACACGAATCTGGACAATTCGCCGGAACTGCGGCGCAGCCCGGTTCTCGACCAATTCGTCAGCGACATGCACAACGACCCGTTGGCGCTCGCCAACTACGTCATCAACAACGTCAATTTGACCGACCCGATTGCGTATGGAGAAACCGCCAATGCCGTGGCCAACTCCGTCGAGCTTGGCGGCGTCAATCGTTCCGCGCTGGGAACCTATTTGGAAGGCCAAGGTTCTCCGGTGGAACAATGCGCGTTGCTGGTTTATCTGTTACGGCAGGCGGGTTATCCGGCCACCTATGTCTGGCCGACCAACAGTAATTTGCAGTTGCTGGATACCACCGTCAGCCGGTTGTGGCAAATCAATGTCCACGGCATCGTATGGAACTCCGGCATTCCGATTATCACCAACAGCTTGATTGTCGTGAATTATCCGTGGGTAGTGGCGAACATCGGCACCAACTCCTATCAAATCTTCCCGTGGCTCAAAAATACCGCCGTCACGAAGGGCTTGAACATTTACGATTATATGCCCACAAATTACCCGAACGCTTACGCTTGGGTGAAGGACTTTGCTTTGGCCAACCCGTCGCTCATGGCCTTGGCTTCTCCTAACGATGGCGTGGCAAAATTTTGGCAGAGCTACCTCACCTCGGTCATTAACACAAACAAGTTGCAACCCAATCTTTCCTTGCAGAGCTTTGGCATCTGGTCGGTCAACCGCCCGCAAAATTACACCAGTTGGAGCCAGTTGCCAGTGCCTGACGCGCTCTACAACCAGTCCCAAGTGTCGGTGATTCAAACCCTCTCCGACAGCCCGACCACCTATCCGTTCCTCACGAACATCTTTGATCAAGTTCGCATCGAGGTTTTTCAGAGCAACACCAATCTGGCCAATAAGCTGATTGACTCCGGCCTCTGGCGCACGTGCGACCTGCACAATCGCAAATTGTTGCTCTACACAAACGTCCCCAATAGCGTCAGCCTGTGGATGTCGGCATACCGGGCGGGCATCACCAACACGGGAAATTTTACCAACTATCTTTCCGGCACCAATGCGCTGCTGGTGCAGGTTGCCAAGGGCACCATCACCAGCGCGGTGACGAATTTGCCGGTGCGTATTACCTATCAAAAGCGGATTGGCACATTGAACAATCCCAACATCTGGTATCCGAGCCAGGGATATTACGGTGGAACTTTTGCGCCGTTTAATTGCGGCGTCCGCGATGTCTCCGCCATCATCCCCAGCGTCGCCAGTGTTTCCTCTCCGATGTTGCAGACATGGGCGCAGGATTATTGGAATCTGGAACAGAAACGGGCCGTCAATACAAACTACGTTCCCGCCGTGACTGACGAAGCCGGTGACGCAGCCATGATCATGTGTTCCACTTTCTTCCAAAAATTGTGGAGCGACAACGTGCTGAACCAAAATTTGCATCAGGTTCGTGGCTTATCCTGGGATTCATGGGGTGTCGCCTCCCTCACGCAGCTTTCCGGCTACAAGATGCAGGTGAAGCTGAATATGAACTGGTTTGCCACCTTCCTGATCGGCAATGGCATGGCCAATCAGGATTCGGGGGACACCGGCCTGCCGTCGCTCAACAATTACATGACCATGTTGCAAGCCCTTGGTTCGTCGGCGGAATACTCCACCATTGCATCCGTGTGGCCCGACCAAAGCCCGGTTTCTTCCCTGCGCCTGATTCAAATTGCCGCTCAAAACTGGCGCACCAATGGAACTGCGGCACCGCCCGAATTAAACGTGGACAACTACACCACCTTGGGCAACCAGACCTACACCGGCTATGGTTCAACCCTCCTGAAGAACCAAATCCCCGTGATTTGGAACCAGGTCACCAATGTTTTTACCACCGAATCCGACTCCAATTACGTTCGCATCCTCATTACGCCCGGACAGGTGACCAACAGCACCGGCTCGTTCAAGGGCATGGCCTCACTCATCTTTGGTGAAACCCAAATGGGCGCGATGATCAGCGACAATCAAGTCGCGCTGAACGGCGGGGATGACCTTGAAAGTTACTGGATCGGCATGGACGATTTTAGTTCGACCTATGACCTAACCTATAACCTTGATTACAGTTCGTATGGCTCCTACACCTTCATCCCCACCAGCATCAGTATCAGCACCCCGCTGCCACAGTATGATTTTTCCGCTTACGATGCCTTGAATTTGACGACCAGTTCCGGCAACCCGCCGATTGTGGCTTTTACTCCGCAACAGGTCACGCAAGCCGCCGTCATTTCCGCTGGCCTGAATCTGCCCAACAGTTCCACCGCCAACGCCATCAAATCAGAATCCGACGCGGGCTGGTTCGGCCCGACTTGGGCGCGGATAAAACAGGCGGCTTCGGTTGTGGCTGACCCGGTTCAAGTTGTTTCCGGTGACTTCTATGCTGATAGCGTGGACATCGCTCTGGCCGGGCCAATGCCTTTGCCATTGCACCGCAATTATCAAAGCCGCAATCTCGCCACTGACCAAGTTGGCGCGGGTTGGAAATTCGGCATCATGCCGTGGCTGGTGATTGTCACCAACTCGGCTGGCAACGTGATTGCCAACGCCGCTGAAATGGATGGCTCCGTTCTTGCCTACCGGCAGCAGACCAACGGCCTCTGGACTGTTACCACGGCGGATAATCCTGATTTGGCAAACTTTTCACCCAATGGCATTGGCGGCACGGCGAATGTTTTCAACAACTACATTCAGCCCAATTCCACCAACAGCCAGATTTACACTCTGTTTGGTTCTGATGGCAGCCAGCGCGTGTTCCAAGTGATGACCAATTTCGGCATCAATTCTGGCACCAATTATCTCAATCGCACCCGGCCTTACCTGACGCTCTGGCAAGACCACTCTGGAAATTATTACCAGTTCATTTACGGCACCAACTCTGCCAACAACAATTTCGGACAGCTTTATCGCATTCAGGGAGCCAATGGCGCGTCCCTGACTTTTGAATATGATTACTACGGGCGCGTGACGCAGGTGCTCTCGGACGACAACCGCGCCGTCAATTACCAGTATGACGATTACGGCGACTTGGTGAACGTAACCTTGCCCGACAATACCGCGTGGCAATATGGCTACCAACATTACACGTTCACGACTAACAGCCAGACCTACACCGACTCTTACCACTTGTTGACCAGTGAAACCAAGCCGGATGGACGGCAACTGGCCAACACCTACGACAATCTCCGGCGCGTGATTACCCAGGCCGCGAGCGTGGGCATCAACCGCGAACTCATCACCAACGCGACTTTCTTCTACACCAATAACTGCACCGGCCTGACCAATTCGCTCATCAGCGGCGTCACCGTGGTGAAGGATGTTTTTGGCAATCCTTATTATTATTACTACACTAACAATCTGCTCACCCAAATCATCGAACCGTTGGGACGGACAAACATTCAAAACTGGTATTCAATCACACAAAGCAATCTGTCCGGCTATTATCCCAACAGTCTGCAATACACGGTGGACCCGCGTGGATTGACAAACTGGTTCCTCTATGATTCCAACGGGAACATCACCAACCAGACAATTTACGGAGACTTGACCGGGACGGGAATTCCAGATGACAGTGCCACCAACGTCTTTACCTACACGAGCAACAACGTGGTTGCCACAGCTACCGATACCAGTGGTAACACGCGCACATTCAACTATGATTCTGGCGACGGATTCCAACTCGACAGCCTGCAATTTTCAAGTGGCGGCGTTGGTGTGTTCACCAACCGTTGGTTCTACTCGAACGTCACCAGCGTTGTGACCATCGGCAATGTTCTGCAAACCAACAGTTCCTTCGGCCTCTGTGTCAGTGCTGTCAAGGCGGATGTCGCCACCAATATGGTGAGCTACAACGGGCGTGGATTCCCCACACAGTTGACCCGCTATGCCGGCACCGCCGACAATCCGGCCAATACCGATCCAGCCGTGGTCACTTACCTCACGTTCAGTCCGCGCGGCGATTTGATTTCCGCCGTGGATGCCAGTGGTCGGCAGGTGGCCATGAATTTCGATGCAATGGGGCGGTTGGAATGGCGGGATGTCTCCGACCAAAATGGAAACGTCCTGTCGCGTGAAAACTTTTACTATGATGGCAACGGGGAGTTGCAATGGTATGACGGCCCCCGTTCCAACCCGGACGACTACATTTATTTCAGCTACGATGGAGCCGGGCGCATGGTGCAGCAGGTTCGCTCGCGCACCCAGGCAAAGGCCGACGGCACCGGCATCCAAGCTATTCCCGGCGACAGTTTATATGCCCCCACTTTCAATACCTTCGATTATTTCGGCAACCTAACTTCTGTTGCCGACTCGCGTGGCGCTTACACCACCAACACATGGGATGCTTTGGGGAGATTGGCGCAGCGGCGGATATTCGATGTCGGCGGCGCGACGCAACTGTCCTCGGATGGTTTCGCTTATGAAGTCGGCGGACTGGTTCAAAATTATACCAACGCCTTGGGTGGTATCGCCACCACGCTTTACACCAGCACCGGACAGCCCCGCTTCCGACAAAACGCAGATGGTTCAACCAACGGCTGGACGTATAATTTGGATGGACGCATAAAACAGGAAATCCAAGGCAACGGCGCTTATTGGTTGACCACCTACAATGATCCCGCCCTGACCGTCACGCGCGCATTCTATTCCGCCGCCGGTCAGCCGCTGGCCACAAATGCTTTTGTGTTTGATGCTCGCGGCAACCCCATCCAGCGCACGGACGCGGCCAATAATGTTTTCACCACCGCCTTCGACGGTTTGAACCGCATCAAAACCACCGCTGGTCCTGCCATTGTTACAGTAAGCAGTTTGCAGAATCTTTCCGGCCAGATCATCGGCTATGTCACCAACGTCCTACAACAGGTCATCACCAATTTTTACGATGCCAGCGGGAGCGTTATCACTAACGTCAATGCGCTTGGCGAAAAAACTATCGCGACGATGGATGTTTTAGGGCGCACCACCAGCACACTTATTTACAGTTCATCCGGCTCACTCGTCCGCGAGCGGTATTTTGCGTATGCCCCCGACAATAATAGTGTCACCGTCACAGATGGCTCCGGTCTTACCGCCGTCAGCCACACGCTTTACACGGACAGCGACGGAAATCCGGTTTTGTCGGTGGCTTATCCATCTGCCTATGCAACGGAATTTGCGCTCAACCAATTCGACGTGGCTGGAAATCTTATTTCCGCGCAACACAGTTCCACACTCAATGGCAATGTCACCACTTGGACAACAGCCAGCTATTCTTATGACGGCCTCAACCGGCTGACGGGCAAGATTGACCGCGACAATGCACCCTCGACTTATTTGTTTGATTCATTCAACGACCTGACCAACTGTGTCCTGCCCGGCAACTTGCAATGGCAGGCCGGTTACAACAACGCCGGTCAAATTTTGTCCGAAAAGTTTTTTGTCGGAGGCAGTTCGGTGCGGTCAACAACCTATGGCTATTTTTCAAGCGGCAATCCCTTTGCTGGATTGCTCCAGACCAAGACCGATGGACGCGGCACGGCCAGCACCTTGGCTTATGATGATTGGCTGCGTCTGACCAACCAGACCTGCACCGGCTCGTTGCCGGAACAAAATTTAAGCGAATCGTGGAATTACGAGCCGCGCGGTTTTATTACGGGCTTCACCCAACAGTTTGCCAGCACCAACACCGGCCCGAACACAGTTATCAATCGTTCCTTCGATCCTTACGGTCAGCTTGCCTCGGAATCCGTCAGTGCTGGTTCCGCCGGTTATGGTGTCAGCCAAAGCTGGGACGCTGCCGGACGCCGTTCTCAGTTGAACATTGGCGGCACTGGTTACGGTTACACTTGGCAGGCCGACGGCAATCTGACCGGAGTCAGTGATTCCACTGGCGGCGGCGTGTATAATTTCGATACCGCTGGTTTGCTCACCGGCCGCACCGTGGGCAATCGCGCCACCAGCATCATCTCCCGTGATGGCGAGGGGCGTCCGCTCTCGATTGCCAACTCAGTCAATCTAGTATCGCAGCTTGCCGAAACTTTGGCATGGACGGGCGATGGATTACTGGCATCCCACACGTTGCAGCGCAGCGACTTTACCGATGTCCATTCTTACTCCTACGCGAATTTGAGCCGCCGATTGGTGAGGGAACAACTCAATCTCAATGCTTCCGCCACATGGACGAACAACATGGTTTATGACAACGGTGCTGGCGGTGGTCCCGGTGTGCTTACGCAAATGGGGCAGACTGGCACCAATGTTTGGAATGGTGTGGCTGATACCTTCTCTCGTGTTGCGACTGAAACCAATAACGCTTCACCGTTCCCGGCCTATGGCCATGTCAACGGCCAGTCTATTCTCTTGAACGCATGGCTGGATAATCAGCCCGTTTCCATCAGTGCTGTCGGCACCAACGCGATGCAGTGGCGGGCCATGATGGAACTGACACCCGGCACACATCAGTTAAAAGTCAGCGCCTTGCATCCCAGCCAGTATTTCACTGCTTGGGCGACGAATACCTTCACCAACAGTCTGGCCTATCAAGCCACCGCTGACAGTTACGATAGTCAGGGGTATATCACCAACCGCGTCTGGAAAAATCCGAGCGGCACGGTGGAGCGCACCCAAACGCTCACATGGGATGCCTTTGGCCGGTTGCTCGCTGTGGTTGACCGGGACACGAATAACTCCGGTTTCAACTGGAGCGCGGTTTATGATTCGCTTAATCGTCGGCTCCAAACAACCAGCGTGCTGGTTTCCAACGGCGTCGCTTCCACGGCTCCTTCGCAGTCCATCAATTCCTATTTCGACCCGCAGCGGGAATTTTTGGAACTTGGCGTTCAAATTGGTTCGCAAGCGACATGGAAATTGCTCGGCCCTGACTTGAATGGAATTTATGGCGGTGAAAATGGGGCGGGTGGACTTGAAGGGATTTCGCCTTACCTCAATACCTTCAATCCGGTGATTAGTGATTTTCGCGGGAATGTCTTGGCGGAAGTCACCAACGGCGTTGTCTCGTGGAACGCCTCACGGCCTACGGCCTACGGCGCGGTGCCGGGCTACCGGCCAGCCGCCTTTGGCAATGGTGCGGACATGGCGCAGTCATCCGTGTGGCGCGGACATGAAGTGGACATCACCGGTTTTTACAATATCGGCGTTCGGCCATACGACCCGGTTTCGGGACGCTGGCTGGCATTTGACCCGACGTGGAACTCCGGCGACCCCGACGGCTACACGTTCTGCGCCGTTGGCGACCCGGTGAATTATTTCGACCCGGACGGACGGCTCACAAAACAGTATTCGCAATTCCAATACAACGGTGGTGTTGCCGGCTACGGACTGCGCAGCATTGCAGGTCTCTACAATCAATTTGGGGCCTCAAGCAGCAGCACGTTGATTGGTTGGGGAGCGTATAACAATGCCTCATTGCTAAACTTGGCGGCAAACGCGGTTACTCCGGCAAGTTACGTCAACGGGTATCAGAATCTTCAAAATCGGGCAGAGAATGTAATGGTTGGAGAATACTTGAATAATTCTGGTAACACATGGGCGGCAGCGCAGGGGCTTTCCAGCGTTGTGGGTGATGTTGTGGGGTATAACAACATCTATGAAGGCAGCTTCAATGTAGATCGCCAAAGTCTCACATCATTGAGTGGCGCAGACAGATGGAGTCGCGGTTTAATGGGCGGCTCGCAGTTGATTCTGACTGGCGTTGGGTTGAAGGCGACGTATAATCCGAGCGCGACATTGGTCGGCGTGCCTCCGATTATAGAAAATGTGACGACACCGGTAGGTGAACTTCGTGCCGCCGGTCTTAAAGACGCTCATCATGTTATTCAAGACGCAGCAGTTAGAGACCTTCCGGGCTACAATACCCAACTTGCGCCGGGCGTTCAGCTCCAAGGCCCTTCTACCGCTATTGGTTCGCCTCACTACCTTGCTACCCAAATTCAACGTATGTCGGGTGGTGGGACTTACGCGGCTGAACGTGCAATCGCAGCCGATTCGCTTCGTGCCGCAGGATATTCCGAAGCATATATTGAACAGGCTTTATCGGAATCAGATACCTATTTCCAAAGTATCGGCGTCACGCCTTCCACACCAACACGTATCCCAGGTAATCGCCCCAGGTAATCGAGTTTTATATGAATGAACAATTGAAAGAATCAGTTCGCCAAGTAATCGCACTGCTGGTTGCTGGTAAATATACCGAGTTGGAAACTCTGACGCACGGCGTTCGGCTTAGTGCGAAAGAGATAGCAACTGCTGTATCCGACTATGGCAGAAAATTGACATTGCCGCCGGAAAGTGGCTTCGGAGAAATGAACGCGGTCGAAGTAAAAAATGCCCAGCCCAAAAAATGGTCAATTGCAATGCCACTTTGGACGCATGAAGAAGGACGTTCCGATTTAACTATGGAGATGACAATCATCGAGAAAGCAAATGGCTTTGCAATTGAGTTAGATGATCTCCATGTCCTTTAATTGTTTTTGAAGCATCCATGAAAGACGATTACGACATTATCAAAAATGGAATTGGTCTTGTCTCGATTTTGTGGACGCGGAGTGAATGGTTCACGTCGCTGCCCATTTTTCATTTTTGGACTGGAGAAATGCGTAGCTGATTGCGACGATGAGCATCGTTCGTGCTGGTATTAAAGAATGATGAGAATTTGGAAACTTACAATTTGCACGCTCTGCTTGCTTGCCGTTGTTCGTCTCTACGGCGACACCGCCATTCCTGATTTTTCGGGCATGGGATCAGGGCTGCCTGAAGTGGTTTCGGTGATCAAAAAATTGTGCGGTGGACAGCCATCATTTAGCGCAAACGCCACCGTTGAGCTAACCGATACGGATAGCACTAACACAACGATGAGAGTGCCTTCTGTGCTCACATTTTCTGGCAATGATATGAGGTGGGATTGGGATGTCGGGCAAATGACCGGGAGCATCATGCCGCCCGAAATTTCAAAGGCGTTGAGAGACGCCAAGCTCGACAAAATCAATTTCATTTCACGATTCGATGAGAAAGCCAGCTATGTTGTATTCCCAGGAGTATGCGCGTATGTCCGCAACCTGATCCCCGATTCGGAGATTTCGCGGATTTTACAGAAAGCTGACACCGTCCAGCTAAAATCGGAAGTCATGGGAAAGGAAATCGTTGACGGTTATAGCTGCACAAAAACACGAATCACCATTCCAGAGGAGGCTAAATTTCAAGAATCAGCGACGGTCTGGTCGGCACCAGAATTGACAAATCGTCCCGTAAAACTGGAACTTGACATACCGGACGGCACGCTGATTTTCCACTTCCGAAATGTAACATTTGATGCGCCACCAGCGGGCATCTTTGATATAGCCACAAATTTTGTATGCAAAGCCGATGCGAAAGATATTTTGGACGTTGCGGCGCAGCAGTTGAAACCGCGAGAGCCTGAATTAACCGGAAAAATCGCGAGTTACGGAATTGTTTTGCCGGGAAAAATGACGACGGTTGATTCGCCCACAGATCCAACCGGCAAACATTCATTTCAAAAAAGCCACATAACAGCCCCAAAGGTTGTGACCAATCGAATTCCCGCCAAGCTGGGCGTTGCCTTTGGTTGTTTATGGGAAATTTCAGGGCAACCGGATGATGTCTATCAAGCTGACATTGAAACTGTGTGGAAATACCCCACGATGGTCAAAATGGATGGCTCTATCAGCAAGGGGTTTAGTTATGACTATGGCAAAGGCCACGCCATCGCCGGTGTCAAAAGATGGGATGGTTACGTTTTTCAAAAAGAGTTTGAACTGGTTCCGGGTGAATGGACGTTTGAACTCAAAGCCAATGGCAAAACAATAGCCACTCAAAATTTCGTAGTTTATTTAGAATGAACGCATTGCCAACCACTACATTCCAAAACATGAAACATCTGATCGCATTCGCATTCGTGATTTCCGCGCTGCTCTTGAATTCCGGCTGCGCAACAAACCAGAATTCCCAGCAGCAGAGCGGCACGCCGACAACCGTCAGTGGCTACATCAGCGTAGGGGCAGAAAAAAGTCTCAAGTGAGAAACAAACACCACCGAAGATTATCAAAAAAACACGATTTACAATCACTCGAAGAGTCGTAAAATTATCTTAACATGTAAATTAGTTCGCCAGATTTTCTGGAGGACTTGTTTTGAACGAGCGGCTGCATGAGTCAGCCGCGCCGATGCCGGAAAGCGACGGCGCTGGCAGCGGAGTCAAATTGCAGACATGCCAAAACTTCGCATAAAACGGTTTTATTTCCGTAACAACTGCGTCCACGCGGAGATCAGGGAAGTGGGGGGGGAGTTCCACGGTCTGAACCGCACTTGGCACCATAACGGCCAACTGGCCGAGGAATTACGCTACCGTCACGGTCTTTTGCACGGTATCAGCCGGCATTGGGATGAAAGAGGACGGTTGCTCGGTTCTTTCACCATGAACCACGGCACTGGCAGGCAATATTACTGGCATCAAAACGGAAAATTGAGGCTGGAGATAAATTCACTGAACGGCAAATTTTGGGGGCGCAACCGGACTTGGCTGTGGGACGGCACGCTGGTTCAGGAAATTTATTACATCAGCAACGTGGAAGTAACGCGCGCCGCATACTTGAAAGTGGCACGCAAGTATCCTGACTGGCCGCAACACGAAGGAGAACCGGCAGGCCGAGTTGCCCGCGAGGGGCCGGCCTTGAAACGCAAGGAACATGAATTATTCGTCGAATCCCTCTTGGAGAAATCCCATGCCGAGGCCCGGCAATGGTTGAGCGCGGCCAAAAATCCCAATCTCCACTCGCTTGCAAGGTTTCGCACGGCAAAGGCGGCGCTGCAATTTGTGGAAACACTATACGCTGCCGGTGCAGAAAACGTCATTGCCACCCTTATTTACGCGGGCAGAGGCGAAAAGCAATTTGCCGACCGGCTGCTGGTCAAACTGCCGAAGACACCGGCAAAACGAAAGGCACTACGAAAGATTTGTCAGGAAATGTGCGCCAGGCGGGGCGGCGCATTTTTGCCGGATGAGAAGGACATGGGTGAGAGCCACTTGTTTATCCTTCTGGAATAAAGCCGCCGGGACCAACGGGCGGGAACTGACACGGCGGCCTCGCTAACTTCGCTCCGGCCCGCCTTCCGTCATTTCCCGCCCGCTCGTCCCTTGCGCGGAATGTTGAAAACGCAGTCGCGTCCGCTTCCGTCTGGTGTGAACTCGTGTCGCCCGCGCCGGGCTGCATCTCGCCCGCGCGGAACGCCACAAGTTCACACCAGACCGAAGCACAGTGACATTGAATGCTTCGCGTGATTTGACCAGCGACTTGCGGAGCGCCGTCGGCGACCGGCATCGGAAAACCCGGCGAACCGAACCGACATCAGTTTGATTTCCAAATTTTTCTCCGGCGATAATTCTTGATAGAAATTCGCAAATCCGTTTTCATAAACCCATGATGAAAGCAGCGGGGGAAAATTGGGTGTGCATCCGTGTCTTGTGTGCTTAACAGCGGTGTTAAGTATCATTCCACACCACTATGAAGCAAATTGTTACCATCATCTTCGTTTCAGCAGTCATGTGCTGTCTGGCAGCAGCCAGCCCGGTCATCTACACGTTATCCGGCATTGGCACGGGCAGTCTCGGTGCCGACCCATTCTCTGACGCATCATTTACCATTACGTCCACCGCTGACACGAGCGACATCACCGAGTCATTGGGCGTTTTTTCGGTGCCCGACAGTCTTGCGACGCTCTTTGTGTCTGGCTTTGGAACTGCGACATTCACGATCCCGACAATGACCGTAGATAACACGGCAGGCGCAGCCGCCATCAGCGCGCCAATCCAGAATATGACCATCCTCGCCAATTTCAGCCCGGCATTTTCCAGCTATGATCTTAATTCTTCGCTGATGCCAGTGACCGGAACACCGGCCTTCAATTCTGATACCGGATTCGGAACAACCGCCGGCGATTTCGCTTTGTCGTCTGTATCGTCCGTTACTTTTCAGGCGGAGGTAGTCCCCGAACCTTCGGTTTTTGCGCTGCTTGGTATCGCCTCAATCGGACTGGTTTTACGAAATCGAAAAGTTAAGCTATGACGAGTCGGTAATATGACACTGCCACTGGCGCGAACTGCCGTTCCGATGATATGGCTCAACTGCGCTTGTCAACGATACTACGGGTCGGCTCAAACAACCCCGCTCGCCGCGTTCCGTTCCTCGTTGACAATGCTCGTTGAGCCGGGAAAAACGGCTAATTAGGAATTCGCGCCGGGATTTCTGACCAGTGGGGGAAGGTGATTATTCAATTTTGAGGCGGTCATTGGCATTGTCAGCCATGAGGCAACCCTCCGCGCGTCCGTTGGCGAGCAATGCACCGGCCACGGCGTCGCCCACGAGTTTTTCGGTTGCGTCCCGCATGGGGCGCGCTCCGAGCTTGGGGTGAAATCCTTTTCGCACCAGAAACGGCAAGACCGTTTTGTCCAATTCAAGTTTGTGGCCGCGCGAGGTGAGGAACTCGACTTCCCGCGACAAAAACTTTTCGGCAATCTCCAATTGATGCTCGTAGCTCAAACGGTTGAACACGAGCTTTTCGGTGATACGCGCGAAAATTTCCGGGCGCAGGGCTTGTTGTGCGCGTGACAGAACGTGCCGTTCCAATGTCGCGTCGTTGGAATGTTGCAGGCTCATCAGTTCGGCAGAGCCGATGTTGGAAGTCAGCCAGATATAAAATCCACTGAAGTCCAGTGTCTCCCCCGTTGCCACGGTGATGCGGGCGGCATCGAGCAGTTGCAGCATGATGTCCAGCACGCGCGGATGCGCCTTTTCCGCCTCATCAAATAACAACGATCCTTCGGCGGCGCGTTCGCGCATCGCTCCCAAATAACCCGTCTCGCCCAGCTTGGCACCAAGCAGCAGACCGAGGGATTCCTGTGTTTGAAATTCCGACATATCGAACCGGAATAATTTTTCCGCACCGAAGATTTGCCTTGTCAGCACCACGACGGTTTCGGTTTTGCCGACGCCTGTGGGACCGAGCAGCAGAAAACTTCCGCGCGGACGACCCGGCTTGGTAAGGCTGAATTCCCCCCGTTGCACCACGGAGACCACGCGCGGCAGAACTTGGTTCTGCCCGCGAATTTCCGTCCGTAATACGCCATCCAGTTTGCGGAGGCGTTCGATTTTCTCACCGTCAATAGTTGTCGTGTTCATGTCCCGCCATGATGCCTGAAAGCATTTTTCATCCTGTGCGATTTCCGCACAAGGCGCTTTTGAAAACATGAGAAGATGACCCCGTGTTCGGCGGAAGACCCCGCCGGGAAAAATTAAACAACAATGATATGAAAAAAATACTGGCTCCAAAAATCGTTCCGAAAATCCGCTCGCGGCTGCGCCCGTTCCTCACCGTCGCGGCCTTGCTTGCTCTCAATACGCTGCCCGCCCTGGCTCAAGGGACGGGCTTCAGTTCCACCGACCTGAAAACCGGCATCAGCAACAGTCTGGCCGTAATCATGATGTTCGGCTTTGTGCTCGGCATCTCCGCCGTCATCTATGGCGGATTTGCCATCCGGCGCGGCGATGTTGACCAGGGCAAGATGTCCATCATCGGCGGCGCGATCATCGCGGCAGCTCCGGCGGTGGTCTATGCCTTCTATAAAATCTTCGGCCTCGATGCCAACAGCGCCGTCGGCGTCGGCAACTTTTAGCCAGCCAAACAAAATCCAACTCCACGCCCACCATGAGCGCCAAAAGTGAACTTCGACTGACCGACACCAACGCCGCGTCTGATTCCAAAGGCCGGACGTGGGGTTTGGAAGGCGGTCTCTTTTGGTGGCTCATCGGCGGCATCGGCGCGGGCATCATCGTCTTCTTTATTTTGCTCGTCCCCATGAATTCATCGCTGACCTTCTCTTTCGTCGCCGCCCTCGTGCCGGTCTCGATCTGCCTCGCCTACATCTTTGCCCTGCGGCAGGGCAAACCGCCCGGTTATGACCGCGACTGTTTTGAATACCTCACGACCGGACGCGGTTTCAGTCCTGAAGCCCATCATTCCTGCACCCATCCACTGTTATGAAATCTGAAAAATCACATCACACCAAAAACAAACGCGAGTTTGGCGGCTGCGTCGAACTCATTCCGGCCCAGCCGGATTACATCGAGTTTATTGATTCACGCCGGATATGGGGGTTTGCGATTCATCGCCTGACTCACTTTGTCCTGCAAGAAAATCCAAATTGCTCCGGCCAGAAAACTTTGCCGCCCGACCTGCTTTTTCTGATATATCCCCCCGCGATAGTCGTTCTTAAAGGCTGGCGGTTGGAACAATTGGTCGGCCCGCTGGTGAGCGGGCGTGTGGCCCGCGTCCACGCCGAGAAACATCTCGGCACACTCATCATCGAGGAAGCGTGGGTTTCCGAAATTCACGTTATTCAACCCAACAAAACCTTTCTCCAACCAGACAAGCTGGAGACTTGGATCGCGGAGCAAACATGAATCCCGGCGAACTTCAGGCAATTGAAAGCCAGCGGCAGGCGTTGCTCGGCCAGCTCACCGCCGCCGAAACCGCGTTGCGCGCCGGTCTGCATAACACGCGCGGCTTCGGTGACACCGCCCGCGCGCACATGGAGCGGGCAAGGGCGCACCTCTGCGAAGCCTACATCGCCATCAACGAGAGCAAGTCTGTCCGCACCGTCCAGCAACTCGTGGATGACGTGAACCGCGTCCAGCAGGTGATGGACGACGTGCAGCGGCGCAAATCCCAACGCATTTGATTTATGTTTGAGCGTCCACCCAACGGTTTTTTCGTGCGCGATTTGATGGTGTTCAACCATCTGCGGCGCGGCGGTTATGTCTCCAAGGGGTTTGTCTTTGAACCGCCCGACCTCACCAACAGTCCCATCGCCGACCTGAACGAATTTCAAGAACAACTCTGTTTGTTGCTCGCTTCGCTGCACGAAAACCAGCGGTTGCAGGTTCAATACTTTTCCGACTCGGATTACAAAACCGAGCTGCTCCGGTATCAGCAGGAGACGGAGCGGTTTGAAAATGTCTGGACGAAGCGTTCGCGCAATGAACGGTTCGCACGCTACTGGCAGGCGATGACCGAACGCAAACTCCGGCGGCAGCGCGTGATCCTTTATGTGTCCCGCTCGTTGGAAAACACGCCCCGGACGCTCACCTCCGATAGCGCGCTGCGCGAGTATTACCTGACCATGCTCGACCAGTTGGAAATGGAGTTCAGCCACGTTCACCATTTGTTGAAGGAGATTTTTGCCAGTGCCGGGACGCGCGTTCTGCCCATGAGCGACCTCGACCACTTCAAGCATTGCAAAAACTTTCTCAACCCATCCTTGGCCGACCGCTTTGATTTCGATGCGGCCAGTGATTTTCAACCCGAACTTTCGATTCAGGAAAATTGCTGGCATAGCGAAGGCAACGGCCAGAGTGATTTTGGGTTTTTCATGGATGGCCATTATCATTCCGTCATCGCACTCACGCGCTGGCCGCGCACGACCTATCCCGGCATTATCCAGCGCCTCACCAATCTGCGGCTGCTCGACTACGCCATCACGGTCAATGTTGATCCACTACCCATCACCCAGGAAATCAACAAGGAGGAAAAAGAGCATGACCGCGTGGCCGGCGACTACGCCAGCGAAAAGAAAATCTCGCTGCTCACGGTGATGGAAAAAAAGCAAAAGAAGATTCATGCGTTGATGCAGGGGCAAACCATTCCATTCAAGGCGCTGTTTGTGATTCGGGTTTGGGACAAATCGAAGGACGGTTTGAACGCGAAGGCCAGCGCCATCAAGAACGCCATCAACTCGATGAATTCGGCGCAGTATTTTGAAAGCAACCTTCCCAGCACCTCGAAGAATCTGTTTTTCCAGACGTGGCCAGGTTGGACGTGGGGACGTTATGAGCATCGCAAACTTTATTCCGAGCATCGTTATCTCGCCGATATGCTGCCTGTCACCAGCACATTCACCGGCCATCTGGCAACCGCCGAGGCCATCTATGACGGCCCGGCAAACAATCTTATCGGTGTCGAAACTTTCTCCGGCTCGAAGGACAATCAATCTCCGCAGCACGCCGTGTTGTTGGGCATGTCGGGCGCGGGCAAATCTGTGACCGTTTGCGACCTGCTGTCGCAGACCGAAGGTTATTTCGCTTACACCGTCATCATTGAGGAAGGTTTGTCGTATGGTATTTACACGCAGACCGTCGAACCCGGTGCGCGTCCCATCATCATTCATCCCGATGGCGACCTCACCATAAACTATCTGGACACCAAAGGACTGCCGCTGACCTCCGACCATTTGTCCGCTTCAACGGCACTGGTTGCGCGGATGATTGGCACGTCGTCGCAGGAAGACAAGCAGATGCTCCGGCAGGCGCAAATCGCCAAGTATTTGAATTTGCTTTACGAGGATTCGTTTCAGGACTGGCAGAAGAAGCGTTACGATCAGTTGCTTGACATCGCGCGGCACGCGCTGGCGTTGCAGAAATTTCGCGCCGAGCGAATGCCGCCGGGCGCGACGAGCCTCGAAACTTTTGCGGACTTCAGAGACTTGGCGGGGTCAGGACTCATATCGTCCACCGCAGAGCCGCGCTTCAACGAATGGGGACGGGATTATCTCGCCCAATTCGACGAGGGAACGGTTCTGAAATTCCTAAAAGACCCCAAGACCAGCCGCGAAGTCCGCAATCTCGCTTTCGCCTATTTCACGCCGGAGGAATTTCCGACGCACCGGATGCTTCAAGAATTGATGATGCTCGATCCGGTCGGTTCGGAGCGTGAACAGATCATCGAAATCGCCACCCTGATTCTGCCCTGGTGTCGGGACGGCAACTACGGCTGCTTGTTCGACGGCACGAGCAATCTTTCGCTCACCGGAAAAATCGCCCACTTCGAGTTGGGTTACATCCCGGAATCAGCCAAGGAGCTGAAGGCGGCGGCGGGTTTCCTCATCACCAACCACGCGCGCAAGCACATCATCACGCTCCCGCGTGCGTTACGAAAACGCAACGTGTATGAGGAAGTCGCCCGCTTCCTTGACATTCCCGGTGGGCAGGAAATCGTCCAAGAGAGCTACGCTCAATTACGGAAATTCAACTGCTGGAACATTTCCATCGTCCAGCAATACGCACGGTTCAAACAGAGCCGCATCCGCTCCGCCGTGTTCGGCAATTCGCGCCAGTTTTTCATCATGCGTCAGAACGACCGGGCTGACTTGGAGGACATGGCGCAGGACATCGCGCTGCCCGAAGTCACCAAGCACGCGATAATGAATTATCCGCTGCCCGACCACCAATCGGGACAGAAGTATTCGCCGTTCACTTATTTCCATACCGACTCCGGCAGAAATCTTTGCGGCACGGTTCACAACGTCTCATCGCGCGAGATGCTCTATTGCAGTTCGTCCAGCGGCGAGCATTTCGACAAACGCGCCCGCGAACTGCGCCAAAGCGCCAACATCGTCGAGGGCATCATCGCCCACGCCAATCCCAAAGATGAAAAGGAGGCCGCATGAAAGAATTGCACATCCTCAATCTTGGTGCGGGCGTCCAGTCAACGACCCTTTACCTGATGTTTCTGCGCGGCGATTTGAAACCGCAAATTGACTACGCCATTTTCGCAGATACCGGCGAGGAACCCACACCCGTTTATCGGCATCTGGAATGGCTGCAATCCTTGAACGGCCCGCGCATCCTGGTGCGTTCCATCGGCAGGCTTGGGGAAGATTTGAAGCACGGACGGAATTCCACCGGCCAGCGGTTTGCCAGCATCCCCGCCTACACCACCGACGAGCCGGGTTTGCCCAAGGGGATGATCCGCCGTCAATGCACCAAGGAATATAAGCTGGATGTCATTGAGCAGACCATCCGCCACGAGATCGTCGGCCTGAAACCGCGCCAATGGTTTCCGCGTGATGAAGTCCATGTTCGGCAATACCTCGGCATAAGTTTCGACGAGGCCGGACGCGCGGCGCGTGTGCGGCTACGGTTCGCGGAAATTCTCTGGGCGACGCCGGTATTCCCGCTGATTGAACGCCAGATCACCCGCGCCATGTGTCAGCAACGGCTGAAAGCCTTCGGTGTTCCGCATGAAGTGCCGCGTTCGGCGTGTGTGTTTTGTCCTTATCACTCGAACGAGGAGTGGTGCTGGCTGCGGGACAACGATCCGGCTGGTTTTCAACGCGCCGTGGAAATTGACGTGGCGTTGCGGACGCCCGGCAACATCGTCAACCGGAACCTTGAACAAAAACTTTATGTGCATCGCTCGTGCGTGCCGCTGGCCGAGGCGTTCCTTGAAAAGCACGAGTCGTTCAGAGACCAGACGTTCATGGGCTTTTACCAGGAATGCAACGGCCTGTGCGGAAACTAAAACCATAACATGAACACTACACGCAAAATCGAACACCATAGTGACGGCGTAATCGTTGTCACTCTCACACCAGAAGAACAAGCCAAATGGAATGATCTCTTTGCCCGGCTTGAACAAGTTGACATCGCCTTGGCCGATGCCAAACGTGCCGCATGGTGGGCAAGCAATAAAGTGGATTTTTATTTGAACTACCGCAAATCCTTGGTCGCCCAAATACGCCCGCTTCACCAAATCCAATTTCCTGAATTTCACCTTAAACAACCATCACCTATCACATGAAAACATCATTGCTCATCATTCCCCTTGCCTGTGCCGCCTGCTTGTTCACGGGCTGCGCCGCCGTGACCCGGACTGCCACTGATGTCGGCCTGGGCGCGGGCGGCGCGGCCCTCGGCGGCGAGCTTACCCACAACAATCCCTATGCCATTGTCGGCGGCGCGGCGGGCGGTGCTTTGCTCGGCGAGGGCCTCCACGCCGCCAACGGCAAACTGAACGACCAGTCTTATCAGTCCGGCTATGACAAAGGCCGCAGCGATGCGGTTAAGCAGCAGTATTGGCTCTACGTTTCCATACAGCAGGCCAAAGCCGGTGACGATGGCCGTGTCCGGCTATATGAAGTGCATCTGCCGGAGCAAGTCATTGACGGCGTGATTTTCCAGCCCACGACGCAATTTCTCCGCATCGAAGGAGGCGGAGCCTCCACCCAATAGCAGGCAAAGCCTGCACCCAATTATTTCCTCCAAACAAAATAACCAAAGAAAGGACAACAAACATGAAAAAGTTAATCGCAGTATTCGCAGTCGCCCTGCCGCTGGCATTCTCCGCCCGCGCGCAGTGGATCGTCTATGACCCGACGATGAACATCGAACAGATATTGGATGAAGCCGAGAGCATCGCCAAATACGTCACCATGATTGACAACCAGGTGCAGCAAATTAACACGCTCACCAGCCAGTTGAGCGAGTTCAAGAATTACGAAAGTTTGTTCGGCAACCCGTCCCAAGTCGTGCTCTCGATGGTGCCTGCCCTCGACTCGGACTTGCAGAGCCTTGAGCCGGGAGTGAACCTCGAAAACCTCGTCGCCAATGCCGACGGTAGTTCGGCGCTGACCTACAATGATTCTGGCATCTACGCCACGGTGGGCACCAGCTTCCAGACGCCGGGCGGCCAGACCATCCAACGACCCGCCGACCAATACAAACCGATTACGGCAATCATCAATACCGCCAGCAACTATGTCACGGTGGCTGACAACGCGGCGCAACGGCGCGCGACCATCAAAGACCAGATCGCGCAGACCACCCAGCAACTCCAGAATGCGACGACCGATGCCGAGGTGCAGAAGTTGCATGGCGTCATCACCAGCCTGAACGGCGATCTGGCCAGCACGGATGACGAGGTGAATCAAGCCGCGTCATCGGCAATGGTGCAGGACATCCAGAACCGAAACGACCAGCAGAAACAAATTCAGGCGTTGACCGAGCAGCAGAACGCCGAGTTCGAGGAGTCCGTCAGCAACTACACGGCGAAATTCCAGTTGCTCAACGCGCCGGTGACCTTCCCAACCCCGTAACCCTCAACCCTGCGTTAATCATGGCCACGTTCGACAGCATCTTCCCCACATTCCTCGCCAAATGTGGTGAACTCCACACGTTGTTGTTGAGCGTGGCCTTCGCCCTTTTCATCGTCGGCGTCATCGTCACAGTGATGCACCATTCCTCGCACGATGCCATTCTGCATCTGCTCCTGCGTCTGTTGTTGCTCACGTCCTTGCTCGTGTTTCTGCCCGCCTGGGGCAATACCCTGCAAAATTTGCTGCAAACTTCAATCCTCTCCGGCTTGGGCGTTGACCCGGCCAATGTGTATCAGCAGTTCAATCAACTGCTCGTCATCAAACGCGACCCGGCCACGCAATCATCCTGGTGGAATGTCATGTCGCAGCTCCACAATTTCACCACCGACTTGATCATCTCCGCCGTCCTCTGGCTCGTCGGCGAGTTCGCCTCGTTGATGATGTTTTGGGCTTACATCTTTCAGACAATCATCCTGAATCTCGGCTACGCGCTCTCGCCCTTGCTCATCGGTTTCATGGCAATTCCGGCGTTGAAGCACACCGGCAGCCGCTACCTCATGAATCTTGTCGGCATTTTGCTCTGGCCGCTGGGCTGGGCGCTCGCTGCGCTCGTAACCCAGGGCATCCTCGATTTTATGACCGACCCCAGCTTTGAATATATTGACCCGACTTCCACGCTGCCCGATTTGCAAAAAACCATTGGTGTCGCCGTCGTCGGCTTCTGGATCATCTTCAGCACCGTCGCCGCGCCCGTCATCATTCAAAATGTCATCGCACACGGCATTCAACCCGGAGGCCCGTTGCTCGCGGGCGGCGTCAGCAGTTTTCTCCAGACTGCCGCCACCACTGCGGGCGCAGCCGCGACCGCTTCCACCGCTGGTATGCCGGCTGTCACCGCTGGCGCGGCGGGCATGGCTGCGTTGTTAAGCACCATGTCGTCCGCCGCCAACATGGGCAGTGCGGGCGCAATCATCATCGCCGGGAGCGGCCTGCCGCCGCGCTCCGCACGCGGTCGGCCCGGCGACGACATCACCGGCAACAAGGCCGTCCGCGAACTCATCGCCAAATCCAAACCCAATTATTACTGACCTATGGAAACATCTGATTTGAAAACCACGCCAACGAATTCTGCTTCGCCTTCAATGGTGGCCGTGCGCAAACACTTTGATCCGACCCGCCTTTTGGTCCAGCGCGACCGCCTGCCGTGGTTCTGGTTTTTCTTCACCATCGCCGTGTTGCTGCTGTCGGCGATTGACCGTTACCACATCGTCTCACAGTTCAAGCAGCGCGAGCGCGTCGTCATTATTGATCCTGCCGGAACATATTACTTGAGTCCGCTGCTCCAATTTTCGGAGGCCAAAGAATTGCACGTCCAGCAAGCCGAGCTTGCGACGCTCGCATTTCTCGAACGCAGTCCCAAAGATTTTGACAATCCCGATTTGCTCAAATTGGTGTTTCTCAAACCGGCGCTGGCCAAAGCGCAGGACGAACGTATCAGCGAGTCCGTCGAATTTCGTTCCAAGCAACTCCACCAGAAAGCTGAAATTGGCCGCATTGACATTCTCGCCACGCGCGACAACGAAGTGCTGACCGCCGTCACCGGCCAGATCATCCGCAGCGGCATATTCCAGGACAAGGCGTTCACCGAGGCGTTTCCGTTCACGCTCCGGTTACGCTTGGTTCGCAACCCCAACATGGCGTTGAACGGACGCTTCCCAACCGCAGTAGGAGACTTCAAATATGAAATCAATCGCTAATCTATTGTTACTCACCGTCACGGTGCTCACTGCCACGGTTGCGCTGGCCGATTCACCGGCCATCCATCGTGTTCTGCTCGACGACCACACGGTTGTATCCGTGCCGCTTGCGACCAACCGCGTGACCACCATCAGTTTTCCCGGCCCGATTGAAGCCATTGACGGCGCGGGGTTCACGGTGGATGGAAAAACTCCGGGGCAATTCCAACTGGCTCATGTCAAAGGCTCGACGTTTCTTTCCGTGCGCGCCCTCACTGGCAGGGCCGCCGGCAACCTGAATGTCCGCTGGAACAATTGCACTTACGTTTTCGAGTTGTCGGCCAGCGACACGCCGGCACTGTCACTCATCATGGAATCGCCGCCCGCGCCGGAGGAGTTGGGTGCAGGCCGTGCGCCCGAAGTCAGCCCGCTAAAACTTTTGGCGTTGCTCGACAAGGCGAAGGCGTTTCCGCTGTTAAAATCGCAACAGCCGGAAAGTGTCGCCGATGTCGGATTCACCACCTATGACGGCAAGCCGCTGGTCAGCGACTTCAACGACTACGAAATCCAGATTGAACAGTCATTCCGGTTCAACGCCGAGGACACGCTGGTTTTTCGTGTCGGCATCACCAACAAGACCGCCACGCCCTTGATTTATCAGCCCGACAGTTTCGCGTTGCGCGCGGGCGACCGGCTTTATCCCCAATCCATCAGCGACAGCGACGGCCACGTCCCGCCCAATGGCCGCAGCATCGTTTATTTTGCCGTCACCGGCACGCCGGACGGCGGACGTAATGAGTTGTCTCTGAAAAACCAATTCACCGTGTTGGTGCAACGACTGTCGCCGCCACCGCCGCCCGCAATCATCGTCACCAATGTTCCGGTGCGTCCCATCCGTTCACCCAAAGGCCAGCCATGAAACCACGAGATTTCCTCAATTTTTTCAAGACCAAGAGCGGCAGATTGATTGCCTTTGGTGGTTTGTTTGCGGCGGCGCTCATTATTTTCAGCGTTGTCCGCAAGCACCACCAGGCTCCCGAAGACGCGGCTTCGGCGGCGCCACTTGGCACCAACACCGTTGGCGGCAAGCCCCAGGTGGTGCAGTCGGTCGTGCGACCGATGACGGCTTTCCATCCGCCCGCAGCCAAACCGGAACCGGCTTCAGCTTCGTCCACCGCGTCATCGGCAACCTCGTCAGGTTTCGCCAACGCATCGCCACAACCGTTGCCGGTTGTTCCCGCGAACCAGTTGCCAACGCTCTCGCCCATCAGCCTGTTTGCCGACAGTTCGGCGGGAATTGCGCCGGCCAAAAAGTTAAGCGCGGTGTTTGCCCCGTTCGGTCGCCTGATTCCCTGTGAGACAGTGATCACGGTGGATTCATCCTCCATCCAGACACCCATCGTCGGTCTTGTCACCGAGAACATCTATTATGGTGGGAAGCTGGTAATCCCGGCGGGCACGGAGATTCATGGGACGGCCCAGACCGACCATCAGCGTGAACGCATCGCCAGTGGCAACACCTGGACGTTCATCTGGCAGAACGGAATGGAAATGCAGATCAAGGCCATCGCCCTGGACCGCGAGTTTGACAATGAAACCAACCAGTCCGGCTGGGCCATCACCGACGGCAGCGCCGGCCTGCGCGGCGAAATCATCAAGTCCGACAATTTCGCCGACATCAAATTGTTCGCTGCGACTTTTCTATCCGGCGCGGCCAGTGCCCTGACGGAAAAACAGCAGACCATCTTCGGTCCCATCAACAGTCCCACGCTCAACAACGCCCCGTTTGCGGGCGCGCAGGCCGTGCTGCAAACCTACGCGCAGCAAATTTTGGACTCGATTCAAAAGAACGGATTCTACGTCCGCGTGCCTAGTGGCAAACAGTTTTATCTCTACGTCCTGCAAACCATTGACGCCGCCGATGCCTCTCTTGGCGGCACGGCCATTCCCGTCACCCAGGAAAACGACGAACAACCCCCAACCAAATCAAGACCATGAAAATGTTTTATCTCGTTCCGCTGTTGTTTCTCTCCGCGTGTTCCACCGCGCCCAAGCTCGCACTGCGACCGCAGCAACCGCCGCCGACAGCGGATAATTCCGCTGTCCGTTATCCCGAATTGATTCACGCCTATCACGTCGGGCGCTATGCCGACCCGAATGACGGTCTGGTGATGCACGAGCAGCACGTCGTTTATCGCGTCGAGGAAAACACGCGCTGGGATTTGCACCCGGCCACCATTGGGGGCAACGCATTTTCCTCCGCAGCACCGTCATCTCGCGACGCGGCGTTCAGTCCGGTGCCGGTCAACGATGCGATTCTGGCCGAGGTCAATTCGCAGCGGTTCGCCACCACTCAAATCATGATGCAAGCCCGCACTTTGTCGGCGGCACTGATGCAGTTTCAAAGCGCGTTGCAACAGACCCAAACCAATTTGCAGCAGACGGCGGCGTTGCGCGCCACGGTGGGCGAAATGAAGCAGCGGCTCGCCGCGCTCGAAGCCGCGCAGAGCCAGCAACCGCCATTTGCAACCGCCACGACCACCAACGAACCGGCTGATCCGTTGAGTCCCTGAAACAATTTTACGCTTTGTCGGCAACTACGCCGGCAATCTTAAAACATAAACAACAAATCAAACCTCATTATGAGCACAACAAAAACGAAACCCGCGCCCAATGGCGCTTCTGGCGCCGGTGCGCCCCCGCAACCCGTCAACTACCGGATCAATCCCGAAGTGGAAGCCAAAATTGATAATTGGATTACCGAGAAGCCCAAGGATTGGCAATACATCCAGACCATGCCCCGCGACCGGCTCGAACGCACCGTCGTCCTGAACGAAGTGCGCCAGCTTGAACGGCAGCAGCGTATGCGCGAAGGCATGATGGAGCGCATCAATGCCAATCCCGATCTCAAGCAAGCCTACGAAATTCTGGTCAAGGACGTGCCCCAAGACCAGCGCGAGGAGGTCATGTCCCAGATGGCGCGGCAGAAACAGCGCACCGTTGCCCGCACACAAACCCAGGAACAAACAAAAGGACACGTAGTCGGGGTTTGATTTGCCATCGTGCCGGTCTGGTTCCGGCAACGGATTCCAGACCGGTTTTGGCAGCCGGAGCAGATTAGTTTTCGTGGCAATGAAAGGCATTCACACATGGGCATTAAAGATGCTTACATTGGAGCGTTAATTGTCGTGCCGGTGGCTTTTGTGCCGGGTTTATATGCAAGCTGTTGTCCAGCATGGCGCGCGCAGTGGCAAGTTTCTGGACATTTGGCTTCAGAGACCAAGCGGCCTTCGTTGTCTCCACGGCTCATTTCCCATCGTCAGGAGAACAGCCCTAAATCGTTTTCACCCACGCTTCCGGGATCGAAACGCGCCCTCTGGAAATTAAGGGGGACGATGCCATGCTCCCCCAGAATCCCATTGGCCGGAACGTTTCCCGTTTGCGTTCCGAAAAGAACTGGTCACAGCAGGATCTGGCGACGCAGTTGCAATGCAAGGGAGTGGATGTCAGCCGGGACATGCTCGCCCGTGTTGAGCTGGGCATTGCCAAGGCGAGCGTTGATTTTCTCCTCGGTGTTCAAAAGGTTTTTTGCCTGCCCATCATCCGGTTTTTCTCAAAACAGATTCAGGATTTGGACGCAATGTATGCCAAGCCTGTCGCCGACCAACCGCCCGCTCCCGCAAAGAAGCCCCGGCGAAAAAACTCCCGTCGCAAATGCCAAAAGTTGACAAAAAAGCGACCGCCGATATAGATAATCAGTTGGAACTTTTTGGTTCCAACCGCACCCACTATGAACATGCTGACCCAATACGGACGAATGGCCGAGAAACACTGGCGCGAACATTGCCCGAAACTGGTGCGCGACTTGGAGGCGAAAGGACAGTTGCACACGATGTTGCTGGACGCCGAGGAGAAGACCAAGGACGAGATGATCGAGCTGACGCAGCAGTTCACCAAACAGGGGCTGACTCCGCAGCAGGCGCACGACCGCGCCTGGGAAATGGTTCGGGAGGAATACATCCTGCTGCCGCCCGAAATGGTGACGAGTTAGTCCGCAATCAAAACTGTTATCGGATTTCTCCTGCCGATGGCCTCGGCGCAGGCTCGCCAAAGGAAAAGTTCCGCACCAACCTGGCCGCGATAAAGCTGGTTCACAGGCTGCAAGCCGAAAACCAGCCGGCCAACCAGGAGGAAAAATCCGCGTTGGTGCGCTATGTCGGCTGGGGTGCGATGCCCCAGGTGTTCGACGTGGACAGCACGAACTGGCACAAGGAACAAATCCAGCTTTCCGAAATCCTGTCCGACGCGGAACATCGCTCCGCCCGCGCCACCACCCTTAACGCCCATTACACTGCGCCCGTCGTCATCCAGGCCATGTATCAGGCCGCGCAACGGTTCGGCTTTCTAGGCGGCAACATCTTGGAACCCGCCTGCGGCATTGGCCATTTCATCGGCCTCATGCCCGATGATATGCTCCGGCGTTCGAGCATCACCGGCATTGAAATTGATCCGCTGACGGCCCGGATTGCGAAGGCGCTTTATCCTGATGCCGACATCCGCGAGCAGCCGTTTGAAAAGTCCAAACTCACGGACGAATCTTACGATCTCGCCATTTCCAATGTGCCGTTCGGTGATTACACCGTCCATGACCCGCGCTGGAACGATTACAAATTTTCCATCCACGATTATTTCTTTGCCGCCGCGCTGGACAAGGTGCGTCCGGGCGGGCTGCTCATGTTTGTCACGTCCCGGCACACGCTGGACAAGCTTGATTCAACCTTGCGTGAAACGCTTTCCGGCAAAACCGAGTTCCTTGGCGCAATCCGCCTGCCCAATACGGCGTTCAAGAAAAATGCCGGCACGGAAGTGACCACCGACATCGTGATGCTCCGCAAACTGCGCGCCGGCGAAGCAATACGCGGCCCCGCTTGGAAAATGGCGACAGATTTCACCAATGACCGGCAGGAAAAATTCTCCATCAACGAATACTTCGCCACCCATCCCGAAATGATGTTGGGCCAGATGCGGCTCGCCAGAGGAATGTATCGGGACGCCGAGCCGGTGCTGGTGCCGGACGACCGCGAGCTGGGCGAGGCGCTGGCACAGGCGGTTGCCCGGCTGCCCCAAAACATTTACGAAGTCCAAACCCAATCCGCCGGCGAAAAAACTTTTGACCCGGCCATTCCCGCGCCGGATTACATCAAACCCAATGCCTATTGCATCCACGAGGATGGCCGGTTGTGTCTGAATGAGGATGGTGTCTTGCAACCGTTGGACGATCTGGCGGTCGAAACGCGCTCGCGGATTCGGCGGCTGATTGCCGTGCGCGACGCGGTGCGGGATTGTATGCGCTCGCAGCTCGACGGCAGCGGTGAGGGACAGGTTGTCGAGGCGCGCGAGCAACTCAACTTCGCCTATGACCGTTTTATTTCCCGGTTTGGTTCCATCAATGCCCCGATCAATCAACGGGCGTTTCATGGCGACCCGGATTTGCCGCTGTTGCTTTCGCTGGAAAACTACGACGAGGAAACGAAAGTGGCGGTCAAAGCCTCGATTTTCCGTGAGCGCACCATCCATCACAAACAGCCGGTTGAATCGGTCGGTTCACCCAAGGAAGCCTTGCTCGTATCGCTGAATGAAAAAGGCCGGGTGGACTTGGCGCACATGGCCGGTTTGCTGTCCCGTCCGACAGAGGAATTTTTGCCGGACTTGAAGGGGATGATTTTTCTCAATCCGCAGACCAAGCAATGGGAAACCGAAGACCAGTATCTTTCCGGCAACGTCCGCGAGAAACTAATCGCCGCCGATTCCGCCAGTGTCGCTGATGTCCGTTTCCATGAAAATGTCGAGGCATTGAAATCGGTGCAGCCAGCAGATTTGCCTGCCACTGAAATTGACGTGCGCCTTGGCGCATCGTGGTTGCCGCCTTCGGACGTGCAACAGTTCACTCACGAACTGATCGGTATTCCTTCGGGTGTTGAGGTTGGCCACATCCACGCGCTCGGCTCGTGGCACGTCAACGCCAATTGGGAGGCGAAAGGGGCGACCGCCAACACCACTGATTGGGGAACGAACCGTTACACCGCCCTCGAACTCATTGAGGAAACGCTCAATCTAAAAACCCCCACGGTTTATGATTATGTGGATAAGAAACCCGTCGTCAACGCGCAGGCGACCGAGGCCGCACGAGAAAAACAGGAACGCATCAAGGAACGGTTTTCAAAATGGATCTGGTCGGATGACGACCGGCGGGAACGGCTTTGCCGCCTTTACAATGACACGTTCAATCATTCACGGGTCCGCACGTTCAACGGCGAACACTTGACGTTGCCGGGAGCCAGTGCGGCCGTGCAACTTCAAGGACACCAAAAGTCGGGCGTGTGGCGCACTTTGCAGACGCCAAACATATTGCTCGGCCATGTTGTTGGCGCGGGCAAAACCTACACGATGGTTGCCGCCGCGATGGAACTGAAGCGGCTGGGACTGGCGCGCAAGCCCCTGTTCGCCGTTCCCAATCACATGCTCGGCCAGTTTTCCAGCGAACTGCTCATGCTGTATCCGGGCGCAAACATCCTCGTGGCGGGCAAGGAAGATTTTGAGGCGCAGAACCGGAAAAAACTGTTCAGCCGCATCGCCACCGGCAATTGGGATGCCGTCATTGTTACGCATTCCGGCTTTGAGCGCATCCCGTTGTCACGCGAAACTCAGGAGCGCTTTTTCAAAGAGCAGTTGGAGGAGTTGGAAAAAATCAAACGGGAACACGCCAACCCGGACAACCGGCGCTTGGTGAAGGAACTGGAAAAAGCCAAGAAGCGTCTGGAAGCCAAACTCGAAGCCCTTGCCGCCACCCACAAGAAGGACAACACGTTGACGTTTGAGGAACTCGGCATTGACCGGTTGTTTGTGGACGAGGCGCACTATTTCAAAAACCTATTTTACGTCTCCAAGATGACGCGCATCGCCGGTTTGCCGCAGACCGCGAGCGAACGCGCCTTCGATATGTATTTGAAAGTTCGTCATATTCAATCCGTGAACAACGGCGGCGGCGTGGTGTTTGCCACCGGCACGCCCATCGCCAACAGCATGGCCGAGATGTTCACCATGCAACGCTATTTGCAGCCGGACGACTTGAAAAAACATAACCTGAATCATTTTGATTCATGGGCGGCGACCTTCGGTGAGCCGGTGACGGCAATGGAACTTTCCCCGGACGGCGCGGGCTACCGGATCAATACGCGCTTTGCCCGGTTTGTCAATGTGCCGGAGCTGATGCAGATTTTTCGGCAGACGGCGGACGTGCAGACCGCGCAGATGCTCAATCTCAAACGTCCGAAACTGGAAGGGGAAAAACCAGCGATCCGCAATGCGCCGGCCTCTCCTGAATTAAAAAAGTTTGTCGAGGGGCTGGCCAGGCGCGCCGAGGCGTTGAAAACCGGGCGGGTTGACCCGCGCGAGGACAACATGCTCAAAATCACCACCGAGGGCCGCAAGGCCGCGCTGGATTTGCGCCTGATGAAACCCGGCCTGCCGGACGACCCGCAGAGCAAGGTCAATCTCGCCGTGGAAAAAATTCATCAGATTTGGGAGGCGACGAAGGATGATCGTTTGGCGCAGCTTGTGTTTTGCGATTTATCCACGCCCCAAGACCGGGGCTTTTCCGTTTATCGTGACGCAGCAGACAAATTGAAGCGCCTGGGCATACCGGAAAACGAAATCGCCTTCATTCAGGATTACGACGCCGATAACGCGAAGGTGGCGTTATTTCGTTCCGTTCGCGCGGGCAAGGTTCGTGTGTTGTTTGGCAGCACGCAGAAAATGGGTTCCGGCACCAATGTTCAAGAACGGCTGATTGCGCTACATCATCTGGACGCACCGTGGCGACCGGCGGATGTGGAGCAGCGCGAGGGACGGATTCTGCGGCAGGGCAACAAGAATGCCAGCGTGCAAATTTACCGTTACGTCACGGAAGGATCATTCGATGCCTATATGTGGCAGACGTTGGAAACCAAGGCCAAATTCATCGCCCAGGTGATGAGCGGTGACATGACCATGCGCCGCCTCGAAGACATGGACTCCGCCGCTTTAACCTATGCCGAGATCAAAGCCATTGCGTCCGGCAATCCGCTCGTCATCGAAAAGGCCCAGGTGGACGCCGAGTTGATCCGGCTGACCCGGCTGCGCTCGGCCCATGCCGAGGAACAGTATCGCATCCGCGCCAGCCTACGCCACTCGCACGAGGAGGTTGAGACCTGGACGGAACGGCTGGCAAACTTGCGCGAGGATTTAACCGGGCGGCAGGATACATCCGGCGACCGGTTTCGCATCGAACTGGACAAGCAGGTTCTGGACAATCGCGGAATTGCCGGGGAGTTGCTTTTGCGGCGGGCGGAGAAAATCAAAACTCGTTTTGGCGAGGACATCCGCATCGGGCGGTTCGCTGGTTTCGATATGTTCATCCGCTCCGGCTTCAACAACAGCGCCGAACTCGTCCTGCGGGGCAAAAACAGTTACAGCAGCCGCGTTACCGATACGGCCTTGGGCACCATCCGCTCGCTGGAATCCGAGGTGCAGGGTTTTGAGGAACGCGCCTCCCGGCTGGAAACCGACATCCGCGATTCACGAAAGCGCGGGGTCGAACTGGACGCCAAGGTTGGCGCACCCTTCGAGAAGGAGGAGCGGTATCATCACCTGGTCAAACGTCAGTCAGAGATTGAGGATCAACTTGACCTCACCAAGAATCAGGCTCCCAACCAGCTTGAAGCCGCTGAAAACACCGAGGCCATCGTCGAAAGAGAGCAACCCGACAAGACTGAAACCATCAAACCCAAACCCGCCCGGAGAATGAAAGTATGAAGCAAGGCAAAACATCATTGCAGAACGCACCCGTCTCCTACACGAGTTGCGGGAAGATATGCAGAGGGGATTTTCCCGAAGCAGTGGCAAAATTCTTTTGTGAACGTCAGTCCAACATTGCCAGCGAACACTGACGCGCTTGATAGCGGCAGCCGTTCCGCGCCGCATCGCGCAACCCAATTCATGGCCGACCGGGATGGTAATTTGCCGGTCTGGGTTCGCGCGCCAAAGCGCGGGCATGAATTTTATTCCGGCTGCTCGCGGGCAAAACTCTACGAATGGGCGGCCAAAAGTTTTATCCGATCCGTCTCCATTCGTGAACCAGGACGGATAAAAGGCGTCCGGCTTTTCCATCTTGCCAGCATTCTGGCGTTCATCGAGCAGTGTGAAGTCCGGGCGAATTCCGACCAAAGCAAAACTGGTAAATAACCTGAATAGGAGCGGATTTATTGCGGGCTGCGATGCCAATTTTTCAATCAATGTGCTTGTCAATAATCCGTTCCGCCAACGACTGCCAAGAGGCTTCATCATGGACGTTGTAAACGAATGGTGCCTGTGCCGTGCTCGGCATATCGTCAATAACGATGTCCGGTTTTGCCGCAAAGCCCTCAAAAAAATCGGTGAGGCCATGCAACGCGGCAACCTTCCGGGCATACTCGACGCCGACGGATGACCAAAGAAAAAGATGGCAGCCTTCGTCACGAAATCGCTGCAATGCTTCTCGTGCCCCATCGAGCAAACGTCCCTGACCGTCAACAAGTGTCAGATCAACATCAATAAAAATGTTCGCGTTTTTCAAAGGAGGCGGAATGTTAGCGGCATATCGTGTTTAACTTTCAAAATCAGCAAGCTGCAAGTGACCATACTTTGGCCTGCCAACAACGGAAAAGAAAGTCTTCCGGCCGTTGCGCTCATAATAGCATCTCGCCAAGCCTGCCTCCCGAATGCGCTCGCCCATCCGTAAGTGATTAACGCTCCGAAATGGCATATATTTGTAAATCCCGTCACTTTGCGGCCAACGCCAAGTCTGAAACGCGCCAACCGCCCCGCCGTCAAATATGATGGTCTTGTGTGCCATGTGCTTGATGCCAGCTTTGATGATCCGACATCATGCAATTACGAAACCAGATTTGCAAATCTCCATCAAGGATTTCAATTCGTGAACCCTGATGGATAAAAAGGCGTCTAGCTTTTCCAGCTTGCCAGCATACTGAAGTTCATCGAGCAGTATGAAATTCAGGTGGATTCCGCCCTAAATGACATCGGCAAATAACCCTGAATATAGGTGGATTTGTTGCCACTAGATGTTGCCACTAGACCCATAAATACCATAAAACCATTGAAAATCAAAGTGGCGGAGAGAGGGGGATTCGAACCCCCGATACGGCTTTTGACCGTATACCGGTTTAGCAAACCAGCGCCTTCAGCCACTCGGCCATCTCTCCAACCTGCTGTAAATAAACAACTTAATTCTATTATAGGAACTGCGGATTTAAGTAAATGCTACCCAAACTTGCTACCCATTTGGCTTGCAAAAATCCGGCTTCTCTGTCAGGATGTCGGTATGGCAAGCGACTTCAAACGCACAGACATACCGAACCTCGACAAGCACGAAGTTTATGGGACGTATTACGGTCGTGTCAAGCTTCGCGGGAAACTCGTCCGCGAAAGTTTTGGCGACAATAAGCGCGTGGCGATGGAGAAGCTGACCGGATGGCTGGTCAACTTGCGCGGCGCAAAGCGGGTGAAAACCGGCACGTTAAATAGCCTGACAGAGCGTTATCTGATATGGCTGTCGAACGCGGAGGCCAGTGGCGACATTAACGAGGAAACCGAGGTGTATAAACAAGAATGTCTGAAGGCCATCCGCAATCTGTGGCCCGAATTTTCGACTTGCGCCATTTGCAAGCTGACGCCAGTGCATCTGGCAAATTTTCGCCATTCGTTCAGGGCGAAATACTCCGCATCACGGACGAACGGAGCAATTACAGTCATTCGCGAAATTTTTCAACTTGCGAAGACGGACAATTACATTTCCATCAACCAACTTGAAGAACTTACGGACGCTTTCAAATACACGAAGGTCAAATACGACTATCAACGGCTTACGATGGAGCTTCCATCGCCTGCCGAGTTAACCAAAATCCGTTACGAAGTTCACAGCCGTTGTTCAGCCAAATTCAGCGATGGCGCAGATTTGTTTGATTTTCTGATGTTGTCCGGTTCTCGCATTGAAGCCGCCATTTCGGTGACATGGCGCGACGTTGATTGGGAACGGAACACGTTGTATTTCTCGAATGCGAAAATCAAGCCCTACGACATTCCACTGTTTCCAGAGCTACGGGAGTTTTTGCTAAAGTTGAAAGCGACCCGACCTAATGCCAAACCGGAAGATAAAATTTTAACAACAAAGAGCCTGCATACCGTGCTGGCGTCGGTGTCAACCGCGTTGCGACCGGGGAAACCAAAGCTGACACATCACACGCTAAGGCATTTGTTCGCAACACGTTGCATTGAATCCGGGAAAGACCTTATCACGGTCGCCGGGTGGATGGGCCATCACGATAACGGTCGAACGGTCATGCTCGTTTATGGGCATTTGCGTAAAACCCACAGCCAAGCCGAGGCAAAGGATATGACGTTTATACCTAAGGTTGCCCCGGTGCAGGTTGACCCAGCAAATAATCCAGATAGTAAAGAGAAGGAAAAACATGAGAGCATCCCGTAGCAATTTACTTTTCGCGTTCCTGATGGGCGGCTTAATCGGCTTGCTTATTCGCCGCCACCGCGAACGGAAGCAGGCTTACGCCGCGCGCCAGAAGCCACCGCTACGCCGTGACCATGCCGAGCTAAATGCTCGCTGGCAGGACAAACGCCCCAACAGCATCAATTGAACCCCAACAAGGCGGTTACTTGCCAGCGGCACCAACGGAAACAGGCTTACGCCGCGACCGCGCACCGGAGGAACCGCGCCGGACAGTTGCCGCCCCACCGTTGGAACTAGGCACGCCCGCCGTGTTAAATCGCGCCAATGCGCGTTCCAGCAGGAATGGCAGGAGCGTCCGCCGTGGTAGATTGGACTTCACGCATTTGCTCAGGCCAGCGCGGGTGCAAACAATCACACAGCTTTGCCGGCAACGTGATATGGCGGTATAGAGCCATCGTTTTGTCGCCGCCCGCGACGAGGTAATCCCGACCACGATAACATCGCTTTCCAGCCCTTGTGTTGAATGTCCGGTGCGTCCGTGCGTCCGTTCGACTTCCTTGAAATGCAGGTAGCCCCGATTGCCGTCCGGCTTCCAAACTTCAATGATGTTTTCCGGGTTGTAACCCCGGAAATTGTCGCTTATCACCTCGACTATATCACCCTTACGCAGTCCGGCTTTTTTAGCTTTACCGTGCTTCACGATGTTCACCAACAATTTTTCCCCGGCGTAGAACTCCCAGGGATTTGCTTCCACAGGTTCGCCATCAATAAAACCCGACGTGCGGAAACCCGCATTGACCGCATCAGCCCCGGCCTTTGTCGGCATCAGGCACATGGCACCAAGTTTCTTGCCCAAGGCCGTCACCTTGCGAGCCACTTCGCTTTCATTGGCACAGAACTCGATTTCCAGCCCCGGCCCGGCCACCGGCACCATGCCCCGGCCCACAGCTTGAAACGCCCGGACAATGCCGCTGGTGTCCGGTTGCGCCGTCTTTACAACGCCCGGCAACAAGCTCATTTCCGCTTGGACAGCACCCTTGAGGCGGAAGTTTTCCGTCAGTTCCGTCAGCTTCAATGTTGGGAGGCGACCGGGATTTGCCCGCGCCCATGAAATCAAATCTTCCCCGACCGCACCCGCGCCGACCGGCAAGTTTTGACCTTCCCCGACCGTCAGCAACACTTGCGAGCCGGGACGCCAGCGCATCGCCATGACGCCCGCAGGCTCGCAGTCAAGCTGGCCTACCTCATCGCCATAAAACACATCACCGCGCTTGAAACCAGTCCCCTTGCGATGCACTGGCGACTGGAAATTATACGCCTTGTGAATCGTTTGAACCTTGTGCCTGCCCTTGAGTTTTTTGATGCGTGCTTCCAGTTGCAGGGCACTATGGTTTTGCGAACTGCCCCCAACGCACTTCCCTTGCGCCGCCACCAACCGCCGCGCCAAGGTTTCCGTTTTGCCGGTGCCCGGCTCGCCAGTGATGATTTCCAGACCGCCGCCGTGCCAGCAATGTTCCACGACCCGCCAGCCAAAACGGGCTTCCCCAAGCAAGGTTTCACGCCATGCAAAGCACTCTTCTTTGAGTCCCAAAAGACCGGAAACGGAGACAATATAACCGGCACCAAACAGCCACGCATAATAGAACTCCGCAGAACCGCCCAAAATTTGTTTTAGCACGGCCTGCAAATTTTTTGCCGTATGATAAACATGGCCGTCCGCCGTCAGGCATTTGCGAACCACTTCGAGCAAGTCGTCGTGCTTGTAATCCATGTCATCCTCATCCGTGAGCCGTTCCCAATCCGGGTTTGCCCCGATTGCAGGCGCAAGCATCCGCCGTATTTCGTCCCGCATGAAGTCCGGCACCGGCGCAGGGGATGGCAACATTGCGGGCGCAAGTTCATTCCAAAAGGCTTCCAACGTGAGCGGAGCGGCAGACGGAGCGACAGACTTACCCGCCTTACCTTTGGCTTTGCGCTTGGCTTTACCATCGGACGAGGCGGCAGGCAGAGGCACCGGAGAGGAACCATTTTTATTCACTGCGTTCGCTACATATGCTTGGTGAGGAGAGGAAGCAGGCGGGACGGCCACCGGGGACGCCAACCAAGCCGAGGGAACGGGGTAATAAGCGTTATAGCCGCTCCCTTTCTTAACCAGCCCCAGGGCGGCAAAGGCTTTCTTAACGATGTCCTTTGAATGGTGCGGGCCGACCCGCGCAATATGGGATATGCCGACGCGGTTGCTTCCGGTGGCAACACATTCGTTGATGATTACTTTCTGAATAGTCTCTATGGTTGCCTGTTTTAGCCCGCCATGACCGTATTTTAGAAAACATCTGTCCAAATCGGCTTCCACCCAATCTTGCCACGACTTATAGACTTGAAACCCGCCGTTCAGTTTCACCGCATCGTCATAAGCTTGATGGAGCAACTTTAGCAATTCGTCAAATTGCGGGTCTGCAAAAACGTATTTTTTCGCCATCGCAGGACTCCACCCCACCGACCAGCACCATTCCCACGACCACGCCGCATTAAGATAAAGTGTCGGCTTCCATTTGCGGTAGGTTTGCTTGTAAAGGCCGCGTGGACTGCGCGGCCCGACATACCGCCCCAAGTTTTGGTTGAAAGTATTGAAGGCCGTTTGCGGATTGGCCGACCAAACTTGATTGACCCACGCCAGAGACCGTTTGACTTTCGCCGCAGTTTCATCCGCCGTCAGCATATACGACCGGCAAAAGAGCGCGTGCTGGCGCGTTGCTAAGTCTTTGAGGCTGGACGACAGGCTAACGCCCGGCGCACTAACCAATTTACCTTTGCCTTTGGTTTTAGCGGTAGTGGATTTGCGACCCGCGCCGAGAATCACGGACACATCCAGCCGGGCGGTTGGACGCCAGAAATCAAACACATTCAGAAACCGCGAAGGCCGATTGCAATTCACGCTGGGGGGACGGTCAATTTGTAACGGCCCGGCATAGCCCGCCGCCGCCAATTCAGCGGCCACCCAATCCACGATGCGACCCGAATAGACCGAGGTTGTCCAATCGTTGAAGTATATTCCCGCGTGCAGTCCGTGCGGAGTTTTGCCCGACCACGCCACCCACGGCAGTTTTGCCAGCACGTTAAGCAAGCCCTGCTTTTCGGCGTCAGTGATATTCTCATCTTTGACCCAGCCACCCGGCCCGGCCTTTTTCTTTTCAAAGTCGAGACAAAGGTCGTGCCGGAATCCGGGTTTGAGGGAGTATTTCGCATCGCGCTTGGCACGTTGCAAAATGGACGGCGGAAAAACGCAGTTGATGAAGTAAGCGGGGTTACTAATCGGCGCATATAGCGACAACTCCGCGATACTTGGCCGCTTGTGCGCCGCGACGAGGATATGTCCCCCGGTGATATTCTGAATTTCCTGAATGTGGTCGTGTGAGTTGAACACGCGACCGCCGCCGTTGCTTCCGCTCTTTATGCTCATGGTAATTATTGTAGTGCGTTTCCCAAGCGTCATCGTCTCAAAAGCAATGACGCCCCGGAAATGAAAGCAGAATTCGCGCCGAAAATAAGTAAAAATACTTTGCGAAAAAACGGCGAATAACCAATGAAAACAGTATAATTAGTAAGCCGCATCGTTTTTATTAGCGAAGGCGTGTAACAAAGAAGGACACCATGAAAAAAATAAAGACACCCATTGTAAAACCACCCATTGAAATCATCGCGTGGATTCCAGCCACCCCATTTGTCTTGGTCAAAGGCCAGAGCGGGAAGCTCTACTTGGTCAATCACGACATCCAAAATTGCACCTGCCCGGACTTCCAACACCGCGCCCGCCACGAGTGCAAACACCTGTCGTTTATCCTGCCATTGGTGCCACACCGGGCAGTTTTGGAAGCCGCCCAAGCGACCCGGTTTGCCGCCGAAGCCGCTAAGACAGCGACGGCAGAAACCCACAACCCAACCTTGAACTAAATCCTATGGAACATAAACCAATCAGAACATTTCAAGACGCGGTGGAATTTCTTGGCGAGGTGTCGCTGGAAAAATTCGCCCGCGAGCGTTTGCTGTTAGTGAACTTAAACGACCCGATAGACCGGCGAGCGGTCGAAATCGGCGTCATCAATCACGCCCGCGCCTTGCGGGATTTTTTGGAACAGGAGTAATTATGAAAACACCAGAACCAGACAACGAAGCATTCCTCTGTGAACGATGCTGGACTAAAAAGACCGGCGACTCGCATTGCGTGGACAATGAAATCACCGTTTGCGCCGAGTGCTATGCCGACATCGAAAACAGCATTCAAGAGTCTATTGCGAGCCTATACAAAGACGAAGTTTGACAGCCCATCCGCCCGGCTCCTTTCCGTCCGTCCCAACCGTCCCCGTTTTCCCTTCTTCACCAAGCATATGTGACGAACGAAGTGAAATAAAATACCTCTTTCCTTTGTCCCGCGTAGCGGCTTAGTCCATGTCAGCCACCGGCACGACCGGCGGACGGCGGCGTTGCTCGCGTGCCAGCATGAGGGCTTGCAGGAGCCGGATAAGTTCCTGAATCATCACTTGCGCCCCGGCCTGTTTCGCTTCCACGACGGCGCTTTTGGCCTCACTTGATTTCGGGAGAGGGAAATTCAACCCGGCGCTGTCCTCGCTCTTTTTGGAGTTTCTGGAGCGTTTGAGCAAGCGCACGATTGAGTGCATTAGCTGGTTTGTCGCCCATGCTGTTTCCATCGGCAACGTCGCTTCCAGTTGCCGGAGCAGGTTGATTTCTTCCGCCGTCAGCGGTTGAGTTTCCAATTCCAGGGCGTCCAGATGTTTCTTGAGACTCCGCAGGATGTTCATCAGTTCCATTGTATCGTTGTGCATTTTCATATTGTTGCCTTTCTCTTTCAATGAGCCGTTCCCGGACACGCCTGTTTTTGTAAGTAAAAACCCTTGTGTTACCGCGTTTGACCCACGAAATCTTTTCTAACTCATCCGCTGGCATCGCGGCCAGTTCCGCCGCCAGCGTGAGCTTGGCACCGGGGTAAGGGTTGCGAATCGCCTTGCGCGATTTCTTTCGCCCCGACTGAAGCGCGGTTTGCAAGTCCTTCGCCAGCCATTCCATTGATTGCATCCGCCGCAGTTCGTTAGGTGTCCAATGCAGAGACTTTTCCCCGTTGGAATTTGAAATCACCAGATGAATGTGCGGGTGGAGCCGGTCATTATGCGCGAAGGCCAAGGCCGAGCATCCCGGCGCATAGACCCGAAGAAATTCTTTCGCCACACGGCGTAGGATGCGAATTGCCGCACGACGCGCGGCGGGGTCTAAAGTATCTTCGCAGGATATGACGAGGTGCTTGGAAAGCTCCTTGCTCCTGCCGCCGTGATGCTGGCGGAGCAGGTTATCGCGTAGCTCGCCCATCTTGGCCGTGTCCACACCACCGGCCAGCCCGTAGGCATCCATCGCCGCCACCCGGCTTTGCCCGTCGTCAATCTCCTTCGCGCTCCGGCCTTCGCCGCCGCAGTGCTTGAGCAGGGCAAGCGTTTGGCCGCGACCGCGCCCACGCTTCGCCCTTTTTATGTAGATACACGCCTTCATGGTTCAGTCAGTTTTTTTAGCAGGGACACGCATTGGCCGAGCGTGATTTCATCCACACGCCGACCACGCGAAGCCGCCAGACTTTGGTTAAGGAGCGTGCCCAAGTTCACCAGTTCCCTACGCATCTTGGCGAGTTCGGGCAGGTCTATTTCACCCGCCGCATTCAACACCATCGCCACCGCTTTTGCCCTCGATGATGGCGGTAGTGTTAGCCATTTTTGCGCTTGGTTGGAAGGTAGCCGCACCCTGATTTGCGTGGAGTTTTTCATGGTCGTATCTCCTGTTTTAGAAGCTCATCCCCTATATCGGAATGCGTGCCAATTAGCCTTGTCGTCTCATCCCTTACGGGATTCGCGCAAGGCAATTGGCCAAAAGGAGCGTTGCTCCCTTTGGAATCCCTGGCTCCGCCGCCCAAGACGCATTCCGCAAAAACCCGCGCCACAGATTTGGGCGCAGTCCGCTTGCCCACGGACTTAGCCAAAGCCAATACCATGTCATCCGACACGGTATCTATAATTGCGGTGATGACAGCGGGCGGGAGTTTCTTCAATCCTACGGCTTGAAGCTGGCCTTGGACGGCCTTTTCGATATGTGTTCTCATACTCACCTACATTATATGCAGGGAGTAGCTGTCTGCTCAACCAAAGTGGACTAAGTTGTCTTAACAGGCTGACAGATAAAAACGGGCTTCGGCGCACTTGGCAACCGAAGCCCGTTCGGGCGGGGGCGGGGTAAGGTTAATTTGATTTAGACAAGTAATACCAATTGCTTGCCATGTGTAAAGTCATTGAATGTCCTTAAAATAATTCATCAAGAGTTTATATCCCAAAAGCAGAATTAAAACTAAAACAATCAACCCTAAAACTAATTTTTCCAATAGGGCGTTTCTCTTTTCAACGCAATCAGGAACGCCCCCGTTCACACCCTGTATGTAAATTAAATTAGTCCATTCGTTCTTATTTGCTTGTGCTACTTGTTGCACACCTTGCCCCGAATCGGCAATGCCCATCGCGTTAAAATCAAGACTTTTGTCCTTAAACATCTGATTGATTACGTCTGTTGTAAATGGCCCTTCAATTTTCGATTCGTCAGACCGTTTCACATAGTAGTTCATGGCTGGGATTCCGAATAATAAGAACCAGGGTGGTTTATGGAGCTTTTCTGGAATACTTCTTCATAATAACCGGAATTGTAACTGGTGGCTTTGAAGAATAGAAAATCCGTTCATTGGTTGTATTGAATATTTTCGGCTCTCGCTCATACCATGAATGGTCAACGCACAAGGTTCCCCCATTGGTGCCGCTAATTTCAACGACTATGTGATGCTCCTGATAGCCATCGGCAGTGAAAACGCAAGCCAGTAGTTTTCCATATGGAAGGCTCTGGCTAACCACTCCGGTATAATCTGTGACCATCTTGGGCGTTGAATCAAAGCTGTCTCGCAATGCCACACCTGCTAGGGGACTACCACCCTCGTCGGTAACGAGTAGATGAATTTTTGGTTTGGAGGTGTTAAACCAAAACATTAAAGCTAAAGATGCAATCACTACCGCCGAAATTGCCGAAATGAAGTAACGCGGATGCCACGCCGCTTTAACTGGACGCAAGACCAGCAGTAAGATAAAACTAATGACGATAGGAAAAGCAACCATCGTCTGCATTATTCCGGCAAAAATATACCAACCCGCATCCGACCCCCGCCCAACTATTCCCTTCAAAAATAGTAATCCGAGCATTCCTGTATAAATTCCGGCTAAAATAGCCGATGGCAACCACAAAACAATTACCCACGGAGAGCGACGCAATGCAAAACAGAGCGTCACTGCTATGACACACGCCCCCATAACCAGCAACCAATGTTGCGGATTAAGCAGGAATGACATGAATTCGTCCATGATGAAAAGTCTAACTTTTTTTGTGGAAAATCTATTTTTAGTTGGCTGGTTCTAAATTCCGCGAGCCAGATGGATTGATGGCGTAAGTCAGGAAAACAGTCTGTTGAGCGATATTCGCTTCGACCCGAAACCAGCCGTATTTGCGTGGTTGCCCAAAAGCGATGTAGTAGGTCTTAGTAATTTGCGTCTTCCAATCGGGTTCACCTTTCACGAAGTTTAGGTCAACCGTGGTTTGATAACCACCTTCCGGCGCAATGAAAGGAAACGCATCCGCCTGCTCAATGAAACCACCCGTCGGGATGTTCATGTGGAACGACCAGTTCGTCGCCGACTGCCAATGGCTCCGGTCGGGCTTGACTTGGCTCAACTCCAAATCCCCCGAACCTCCCACTTTCTGTTGTAACAAGTCCACACTCAACGGTGCACCGTTGAGCGGAACGAGCGCCGCCAAGCTCGTTTGTAGCCCGTTTGCTGACGTTACCAAATCCGCGCCTTGTCCTTTTTTATGTAGGTGGAAGATTATGGGATTCGACTGGTCGGGAGAATAAACCTGATTGTTAGGGGCAAAGACAAAATAAAACGAGTCTGTGTCACTTCGCGAAGTGTAATAACCTTCTTTGCTGGCAGAAACTGTGAGGGTTGCACCACGCTTTCCATTTAATGAAAACAATCCATCTGCATCGCTTAAAGTTGATGAAGTGCGTGTCCAATCTGGAGCCGTAAGGTCATCCCATCTAAATGCAATGCTTGCCCCGGACACGGCATTGCTATTCTCGTCAATTACTTTGCCGTAGAAGTCAATCGGCTTTTGCAACATTTGCTCAGCAATGGGTGTTCGCGAGTTTGTATCTATTCCAAGTGCCCGGAAAAAATCCTTACCGTCTCGTTGAGATTGAGACTTTATTGGATTCCTCTCGGCGCTGGCCTGTCCGGCTTGCGGGCCTTTCAAAACAACCGTTTGATTGGTGGCTGTTTGTTCAATCTCTGCTTGCTTGACTTCAAGCTGACTAAGTGGCTTGCGTAATAGCAACCAAAAGCAAACTGCCAGAACGAGACCACAAATAATTAAAAGACTTTTTCTCATGGCTTAATGGTGTTGAGGATTTGTGCGTAGTAAGGGAGACAGGTTTGAATTGGCCGCGTCCATTCGGCACTATGTTCAGCAGTGCCGGTGGTAAATCCAAATTGTGTATGAAGGTCAATCTCTGAATTGATAATTCCTGCGGTATCTTGCCGACCGACGGCCTGCGTTCTGGAACGCGAAATCATAGCGCGCGATTCCTGCGGGTCAGTGACAAGAACAGATGAAAACAATCCAGAAAACATTCCATTGTTCCATCCATTCGCTCCATCGTATGAATAATATGACGCGAGTTGGGAAACCAAATGGTTGGCATACTCGTTCGGTTTGCCTGCTGACTGGTCCACGTTCCATATATTCAAAACGGAATCCTGGAAATTATAGTAACTAACTATTCTCCCGGTCATGTTGGTATAAACACCGTGGTAGCCCATTGGCTGCCATTCTGGTGTGGGCACCAAGCCTTCCGCTACTGTTAAAAGTGAATACGTTGCCGCATTCACATCGTAACTGCTGGCAGGCATCGCGCCTTGTGTCAAAATGTAGGTGTCAAAGGGCGCACCTTGTTCAATGGCTTCACCCATGATGGCGTTGCCCTGACTGTGAGCTAAAACATTTAGCGGATAATCAGGAAACCGGGTTCTTAGCTGACTTAAATAATTCTTCAACGCCGTGGCCGCTTTGTAAGATTTGATTTCACTATTGTTGAAAATGGACGTGTTTTCACTGATGCCGTTCCAAAGTGTGATGGGTTCGCACGGCCATTTTACCGTCATAAACTTTCCATGATACCCTGCCCAATAAAGACGTTTGAAGACGGTATCGCTTTGAATAAGCCAATCGTCGTTTGCCACATTAAATCCATGCACCAAAACAATAAGATTGGTGTCGCTACCCAAGGCAGAGGATGTTGATTGTTGCACCAGTTGAACACCACTTGTCCAATTGCTGATGACGCCGCTTATATTGTTCGTGATAATTGAGCGTTCGTAGTATTCCTTTACATCGTGCAAGTCCAACCATGTGCCAACTTGTGCAATTGTGTTACCGTTTTGGGTAATAGTCATTACCAACTGCCCGGAGCCAACGCCAGCACCTTCAAATAAAAAGTATTTATTTCCAGCATTGGTGAACCACGAACCGGGTAACGTGAGCGCCATATTGGTAGTGACGCGATACTTAGTGTAATAGGCGCTAGAAATCTGTTGCCACGCCGTATTAGTCTGCGTCAAATAGCCATTGCCGCCATTAGTTTCACATGACTGTATTAAATTGATGGCGGGGCCACCACTGACATTTGCCCAACTCATTGTTACTTGATAGCCACTATTAGTAAGCGCAGGCACGCCACAAATCCACAACCGCGAATAGTCTTCCAAATCGCGGATTGAACGTGGTGCATAGTATTGATAATCCCAATAATAACCGGGATTTACAGGTTGAACAACTTTGTCGAAGCCGGGGTCGTTTGCATACGTCGCCCAATCGCAGTCATTATTTATCCAGAATTCCATAGGGTTGGCCTGTGACGTGGTGTCGGGGCCGGTAAAGCTGGCGTCCATCGTGCCGTCATGGTTTTTATCTAACACCATTGATACCGAATAAACCATGCAAGTGCCGCGTTCGCCAGTATCAATGTCAGGCATCGTCACCAAGGCCGCTTGCCCAGGTTCAGTGGCAAGGAACGCACCATAAGGTGAAAGTATTCCTGTTTGTGTTGTAGTAGGAACCCCATTGGTGTCTACCTTGTATGCTTTGTCGAAATACTGGCCGAGGTAGGCAAATGTATTTGGGTTGCCATTTTGCACAGCCATTTTTGCGTAGCCAGCTATTTGAGTTCCCGAGCCTACCGCCGCAATGAAAAGTTGGCTTTTACTACTGGTCGAGAAATACTGACTGCCCGGAAGCCAAGGTTCAACGTATCGTGTAATGGCATCATTCCAGACTGGAATAGGACTCCAGAAATCATATTCCACGGTCTGCAATTGTGGTTGTGCTGTTTGGGCGTAAAGCGTCGGCATATTGCCATAAGCATTATCTGGCAACGTGTAACTATTGCCCGCTAAAATGTCATGCAATACAAGGCCAGAATCGGACGCGATTGCGAGCCTTTCTTTTAGGAAAGGCAAACCAAAATAATTCTTTGTGTTTGCCACTAAAGTGTAAGTTTCGTCGTAATCCCCTGAATTGATGATGCCGTTTTCAAAATAGCGTGCGTATAAGCTACCGTAACTGCTATCCACTGGAATAGTGCATAAAAAGGCCGTGTCACTCGACGCCAGCAAAGGTGTAACAGTTGTCCAGTTCGTGTGAAAATACCATTGCGGAGGGCTTGCCAGTTGCAAATCTGTGTCGCCGGTGTTGTTCCATCCATTATACACATCCCAATAACCCACCCCCGTAGTAATGATACCCGAACCGCTATCGGTGTTGGCCGTGTTAAAAACGAAATTCTCATACAATGCGTTTTCAACGAACGGCAACGAAGAATCCAACAATGTGCCGTTGAAAGCGTAATAGTCGTATGGGTTGAGGTAATTTGTATCTGTAATTACGTCTGTGACGTGAAACAAGCTGGATTCGACATAATTGGTCGGCGGATAATAAACCTCTTGAAGATAATTGTAAGTCGCATTGCCCCCGGCAAGATAGTAGAACTTAAACGGCTTATCTATTCCAGCCGCCCTCAGTTTGAAGATGAGGTTTTGTTTTAGTTGAACCCGCCCATCGTAAAACGGAGCCGTAATGGAATTGGCGGTAGCACCACCGTATGTATAATCGTTGTAATCGTAACCTAGATAAACCGTCGCGCTTAAACTGCCATCCGCACCGACAGCCTGCCCAACCCAAAAGTAGGCGTCTTGGTTTGGTGTTCCTACATTTGGAATTATTGCGCTACCATTGGTGAAACTGCTAATTGGAACTGTAAAGTTCGTGACGAAAATAGTTCCTACCCCCCAATTCAAGGCGTCCTCATCCATTTCCGTGAGACGGATGCCCGTTGTGTTAGCAGGCATGGCTTGCACAGTCAGAACCGGCGCACTTTGAGGGCCGGGCGAAAGGCTTCCCGCGAACGACGGGGCTTCCAATGGGACTGCTCCGCTTACTGCGGAGTTTCCAGCGGAATAGTGTGCTTGGATGGTGTAGGTAGTCGGGATAGTGCCAAGCGACCAAGGGTCTGGCTGTTTGGAACTGACATTCAGTGTTGTCGCGGACGTGTTTGCCGAAACATTAAAGGTATAGCCGTCCGAATCAGTAACGGTATAACCTGTTACCTGTCCAGCCGAAGGTGCCCAGCTAATGTTTGCGGTGCCATTGTTGGCGTTGTAATTAACCGTCATGCCCTTTGGCGCGGCAGGCGTGTAAAACACATTTGGATTCATCCCGTTCTGGAATTTGTCCCAATTACTAAAACCGTCCCCCGCAGGATTGGCGTAAGGGTCAACGCCGGTAGTTCCGAAGTATTGAAGTTGCCACCAGTCCGGCAATCCGCTTCCGTTGCTACTGGCCCACGAACGCAAACGGAAAAAACAATTGTGAGTTAAACTCACGGACATCAGGGGAAGCGGCGTCCAGTTTGTCGTGTCCGAACCGTAAATAAATAATCCGGTGGAACCCCAATTTGTCGTGGATAAATCCACATTGGTTAAAATCTCATACGAGACATACGCGATTGTATTCGACGCAATGCCTGTAACAGTGCCGGAAGCCATGTTCCATTGGGCAATCCAAAGATTCGTGCCGTAATCGGGAATGGCGAAACTTGCGCCGTAAGGCGAAAAAGAGTTGGTGCCGCTGTCCCCATCCGGCGAGGGAAAATCCAATCCCATTGCCTGCATGGATGCCCGCATTTGCCGGTTTGCCGTCGTTGTTTGAACTTGCGTAATCAGAGCTACCAAAGACGTTGCCTGTGCTTCCAAGGCGGAAGTAACCGCGCTGGCCGTGCTTGCAGATTGCAGACCAGACATACGCGAATTTGCCGCGACCGCTACCTGCCCATAAGTTTGGTCAACCAAAAATTGTCCGTCTGCCATCTGATAAATCGGTGCGTTCAAATCTTGCGGCAGGCACGGTGCCGGGACATAAGCTCCGCCCGGCAAAGCCCACCAGAAGCAAAAACCTCCGCTCTGGGGCAGTTGCACTTGGTCGGGCGAGAGCAATGGCAATCCCTGCGCCTCTGCCGTAATCTGGACGATGGAATCAGGCACCGCCGTTTGAACCGGCGCGAGGTCATTATTGAAACTGCCAACCAAGGACGTTTGCAAGACCGTTTGCGCGGAGAGCAGGTTAGGCGAGAAAACGATGCTCGCCGCCAAAAGAATTATGCCGATTGTTTTCATGTTGTTTCAGTTTGTGAACTGCCCGTAGTATGTTGTTAATTTTCGCCCTTCGCTCGAAATTGCCAAGATTATTCTGGCACCCTTCCCACACATTTCTTGCCTTTGCAAAAACAAGAAAAGTGTATGCCCTGCTTGGCATTTCCGACGCGGCGGACAGGGGAGATTTCTAAATAAACGACCACAGCGCAAGAACAAATTACGCAGTAAGGCTCGGAATGGAAAATGTGGCGACTGCTACGTTTAGTAGCATCAAGAAAAGCATCGCAAAACTAAACGTCATCGGCGCGCAAGTGCGAAGACTTCGTGAGCAGAAAGGATGGACGCAGGAACAGTTGGCCGTGAAACTGCAACTGGCCGGATGGGACACCAGTCAGGATTCAGTGTCCAGACTGGAAAACCACGACCGCCGAATCCCTGATTTAGAACTGTTTGTGCTTGCCGAGGTGTTGGACGCCAAGTTCGAGGATTTTTTTCCAGAAGATTTACGGGGAAAAATCAAAGCCCTTTGGCCGCTCTACCGTATCAAACTTTCACGCGGACAGCTTCCGCCGATGCCAAAGTAAGCCGGTGATGAAATTGGCAGGGGAGCAGGCAACAGAGGGACACTACTATTATTCATTACGTTCGCTACATATGCTTGGTGAGGAGAGAGGACGCCACCTTTACGCGCCAACCCCGTCCGCCTCTTTTAGCACCGCCTTGATGCTGTCTTTCCACCGAATTTTGCCCCGGCCTTTCATGTCGGCCACCAGTTGAAGAATTTCCCCGTCCGTTTGCCGCAACCGGATTTTTTCCACTTCATCGGCGAAGGTTGGAACGTGAGCATTTTGCTTCATGGGAATCCGTTGCATCTTTCCAATCCAAATGGATTCCGACGCAAACGGCTCGACTGCGGCCACCAGCTCGCAAATGCCCGCCCGGTCATCCAGCATTGGCTCAATGCTGACACTCGTTTGAAAGCCCCGTTCAAATGCGTGCCGCAACGCCGCGATGCGTTCCAGCGGCGACGGCGCACCCGGCTCCCAAAACGCGCATTGCTCCGGTTTTAGCGAGCCGATGGAAAAGCGGAACAGGATTTTGGCTTTGCTATCCGCGAGTTCCTTGCACAGTGACTTGACCACCGACAAATGCGGTTTGGAAACTATCAGCACTTCGTTTTTCAGCAGGAGGTTTTTTATCGTCGCCAATGACTGTGGCAAAAAACTCGGCGTGATGTCGTGGCTCGTTGGAAACATCACCACGCCCAACGGCTTAACCTCACGCCCCAATCCTGTCCGATTCGGATTCAGTTTTTGTTTCTGCCATTCGCCCGGTATGCGGAAGCGTGCGCCGGACTTGAACCGGCAGGCTTGGGATTTTGCAAAACAATACAAGCACCCATGTTCACAGCCCCGGCAAATGTTGTAGGATATGTCCGACCATTCCTTTGTGCCTTTGCCATCCCGGTTCACGGTGAATCTCGATTTCATAATTTTGTCGCGTCGAAAAGCGTGAGGTTGTCGCCAGCGCCGCCTGCATTGGCCGCGCCCTTCTTGGACGAAGAAGCCGGAGGAACAACGTTCCCAGAGGGACAAAGATTGGTGACACCAACCCCTAGTTTGTAAAGTGATTTAGCGTAAATGCCATGCGTATTTATGATGCTTTGCCCGGCATTGAAAATTTCTTGCGCCGTGGAGACAGCCAGCGGAAAAGTTTCCTGCCGGGTGTAACCGTCCGGGTGTTTATGACAGGCCACGACGAAAACCGTGAAGGCCACCAGCTTTTTTGTCTTCAATTCAGAGGCGATGTAATGCGCCTGTGCCAGCAAAATGCTGTCCAACACCTTTGAATTTGATTCGTTTTTTGGAAAAGTATGTTCCTTGCTGATGCTTTTTGGCAGGCCGCGTGGTTGCACTGGTCGCGGGTCAATCCCGTTAGCCAGGTCTTTCAGCTTTGAACCCAAACTATTGCCGACGACGGCAGACAGGTTGCCGGTGTAGTTTCGGATGTCTTGCGCCGTCTTGATTCCAGCGTCATTCAACTGCGCTTCTTTCACTTCGCCCACGCCATACAAATCTTTCACCGGCACCGCGCTTAATTCGGCAACTTTCGTAGATTCCAAAATGATGCCCAACCCGTTCGGTTTATTTTTGTCGCTCGCCATTTTCGCCAGCATTTTATTGGCCGCGATGCCAATGGTGCAGGTCAGATTCACATTCTTCAAAATTTCCTGCTTCATTTTCATCGCGTAAGGCAAAGCCATCCGCAAGGCGTCATCATCCGTGGCGGCGGAGCAATAGGCCGTGAGGTCAATATAGATTTCATCCAACGCGACGGGTTCGAGAATAGCTTGCGGCCCGGCCACGGTCGCCACGATTTGCTGTATTGTGGCGGAAATCGTCTTGTAGTGATTTATGCGCGGCGCGATGAATTGCCCATGCGGACATAATTTCTTCGCCGTGGACATCGGCATACTCGAATAAATTCCAAATACCCGCGCCGGTCGGCTCGCCGTGGTAACGATTGAGCGGGGCGGTGGACTGCCGACAATGACCGGCAGACCTTTCAAAGCCGGATTGTCGCGCTCCTCGATGGAGGCGAAATAAGCGTCCATGTCGAGCAGGAGAATGACCCGGCAGGTTGAGCTTGTGGGCGGAGTGGAAACAATGTTTGTGCTCATGGTGTAATTTGAAACCCGCGAAGTATAAGCAAGAATTAAGCCACAAAACCAGTGGCGGATTGCCTTGTTTTTCTTGAGATTCAAGAACACAGCCGCCACCACTGGCTTTGTTCAGGACACTGGCAATTAATTCCCAAGACACGCCCCGTCGCCAAGACTTCACGACTTCAATTCCCCCGTTCTACGGACGCCGCCTTGAAGCTCGTCAAGACTTGGCTCCCCCGACCGGAGCAGACTCGGCCGTTTGTAACCGCTTCACTTCCGCCCGGCTTCGTTACACGGCAACAAGCGGACGAGACTGCCGGGAGAACCCCCAACACGACGCGATTCAATTCCTGTAAAATCCTTGAATCGCTGATTTAGGCTCCGCTGTGGCCGTTAATAATTGACGCGGCCACGTTTCCCCCCTACGCGCACCGCTGGCTAAGTGCGCTCCGCCCCGTTGACCAAAATCGCGCCAGTCACCGCTCCGTTCACAAAATTCACTCGCTCCCCAGCCTCGTCCCTGCGTCGGGTCCCCTGCCTGTCACGCTTTTAGAAATTTGCCTTTTAGTGTTGGTGTTGGGGGTGCGTGCAAAACGCAGAGCATCCGACCGACAATAAAATAGAAAGTTCAGTTATGTTCAGTTCATCATTCAATACCACAAAACAAAACCGCTCAGAACTCAGCGACGAATCGCTTGCCGTGCAAGCCCCGTCCGTGTTCGCAGAGCAGGCCGTGCAGGGCGTTAGCGACCGTTACACGTTCATCCCGACCAGCAAAATCGTTACCCGTATGCGCGCCGAAGGCTGGGCACCAGTTGACGCCCGCGAGCAGGCCGTGCGACTTGAAAACCGCATCGGCTTTCAGAAACACATGATTCGTTTCCAGCACCGCGCCCAGATTGGCCGGGGCGGTGAATACGTTGCCGAAATCGCGCTGGTGAACAGCCACGACCGGAGCAGTGCCTATCAGCTACACGCCGCCTTGTATCGTTTGGTTTGCGGGAATGGCCTAATGGTTTCAGACACCACGTTTGAACATATTTCCGTGAGGCACAGCGGAGGCGAATCAGACGAAATCATTGCCGCCAGTTTCAAACTTTTGGCGACCGTCCCACAGTTGACAGAACACGTTGAATCATTCCGCGCCCGCCAGTTGAACGACACCGAGGCGAAGGCGTTTGCAGAAGCGGCCATCATGCTCCGCTGGGATGCTGTCCAAAACGCACCCGTCAGCGCCGAGAAAGTTTTGGAATCCCGCCGTTACGAGGACAAGGGCAATAATTTGTGGCAGGTCTATAATCGCGTGCAGGAAAACTTATTGCGCGGTGGACAGAAAGATTATTCCCGCCGCCGTGGTAATGGCACCCGCCACACCCGCACCCGTCCGGTTTCAGGCTTGGCCGAGGACATCCGGTTGAACAAGAGTCTTTGGCATCTTGCCGAAGCTCTGCGGAGTGGAAATTTGCCCGCCGTGGTAAGCGTGCAGAACTGACAGAACGGGGCGGGGTCGAAAGGCTCCGCCCCTTTTTTGTGGGTAAGTGACTTCTTCCCCACGCCCCATCCACCAAAGGGCAAGCCCTCTGGACTCGCTCAAATCCAAATTGGTCAGGCTTCCTATCGTCAGCAAAATCAAAGCAACAGACTTCGGCGACTCTGCGAGGCTAGAGTTTTTTGGTTGGTGTTTTGACATGGCGCGTTTTTTTCAGGCCGACGCCGTTCCATTGCTCACCGTAGCCCGCTTGCGGCTCCGACATCTTTTTCAAGGTTTTTATTCCCGTTATCACGAGGCGATTTTTTCCCAGCGACGAAGGGCATGGGTCACGCCAGCGAGACGGCTATCAGGTAACGCCGAAACTTTCGCTGTCATGCCCCATGCACGCTGGGAAAAAACCGAGGTCAGTTCAAAAAATGTCTGCGCGATTGGTGAAGCAAGCGGCATACGGCGAGACACGGACGGCGATTATCAAAAAAAAGCTTTATGCAAAAAAATATTTCTAATGAAGCAGCGGCTCCAGCAAACGCCAGCCAGCTATTATCAGTTAAGGCGATGGCAAAATTTATTGTCATTTCGTTTCAAGCACGCGAGCAGGTAGTAGCGTTTCCGTTCGAGATTCAACACGCGGCCATGCTTGCCAAGATGCAACGGACACATGGCAATGTGCAGGCCATCAGCGCAGGTTTCTTTTTGGGTGACGTTGAGAAACTATGGGCAGGGGGTGAAAGCACTTCGTTGGAATTGCCCGCCCGTCCGATGGACGTTGAACTTGTCCGCGCGTTTCTTACCAGCCCCACCCCGGAATTTAACTTCATCGCGGGAGGTGTCCAATGAGTGCCACTTGCAAACGCGCCAAGCGTCGTTTCAGCGACCCAAACCAACCGGAATTTTTCGGCATCATCTGGCAGGATTTGCACCACCCGTTTCGTCTCCGGGCCGGGGATGTTATCCGCTATGAGAACCGGCTTTGCCGGGTTATTCGCGTGAACGAATGCGCGGCAGTCGTCACCATGAATCGCCCGACGAGGGAATTTAAGACCCGCTTTGACAAGCCCGTTCGATTCACCCCGCCACCGTCCATTTTCCGAATTTCCAACAACTCCGAAACCGAAATCCTTAACCGCAAATAAATCACACCATGAATACGAACCAAAACGAATCGCCATTTGGCGGAGTCATCTATGCCTACACCCGCAAGCAGGCCATCGCCGACGGGGTGCAAGTTGAAGTCACCGCGACCGCGCAGGAAGCCGGAATCAAATTTCCAGTGTTTCTCACGCGCGGAGTCTTTGACGCTTACGTTGCCGTCCCGCCGAACGTGACGGGACAGGACGAGGCCGGACGACTTTGGGATGTCGTCTGGATGCTCCGCTTTGCCGTTCAGCGCAGTCGCCCAGGGTGCGACCGCATCCCCGTTGCGCTCTATGTTCGCAACGACAACCGCGCGGCCAAGCTGGTAAAGCTAATTGCCACTTGCGGCGCGCTCGACATGGACGACCCGCAACCGGCCATCACCATCATGTTACCAGACGAGGATTGACCACCTTGAAGCCGCTCCCGGACTCCGCGCCGGGGGCGGTTTCGCCGTCGTGCCGTTCCCTTTCACCAAGCATATGTGACGAACGTAATGAATTTATTGGCTTCCGTTCCAAAGGGCGCACCCTTTGGAATCCGCAATCATCCGGCCACCGGCTGGCTCTTGGCCGGGATTTCATCGGCGGCGTTCACCATTTCATCCAACAGCTTTTTGAAATCTTTGAGGCCGGGAGCAGGGATGATAATGGTGTTACGTTTGCCGCCAACTTCTTCGGTGATGCGTAGCAGGCGACCACGCGGGTTTTCCTTTAACGACAGGAAAAACGTCTTGCGCTCAATTTGAATTTCACTGGTCAGAAGCGTGTCTTCCGGGGGGCGGGGCGGGTGCGGTGCGTATGGCTGGTGATAGGGTTGCCCGTAAGACGGGCGATGGAATGGCCGTTCGTGCGAGGTCAGCATAAATGCGTGCAAGGTTGATTAAAACATTACATCCGACCCGACGAGCTACCGCTAATCCCGATATTATCATCCTCTGTATCACGCCCGCATTTTGGACAGCGTTTAGAACCGTCAGGCTTGAGCAAAGCAATCTGCGGCGGGAACGTGCATTGACATAGCGTGTAGCCGAGGTCTTGAGCCGCGCGTGATTCGGCGAGCCGTAATTGTTGCTCCGCTTCCGCAAGCGCAACTTCCGCCGCCCTTCTCTTTGGCGAATCCGCAACTAAATCGTTGGCTTCTTTCGCCAACCCAACGGCGTTTTTTAGAAGCGTGATTGCCGCCGAAAATGTTTCAATGCCCATAAAATTTTGTTCGCTCGACCCGCCAAAAGTGCGCTCGCCTCCTGTTTATTTCAAGCATTAAAACGACCAGCTTGAAAGCTGGGGATGATTCGGCGCGGCAATGAGTGCGGCCAAAATGGCCTTTGCCGTTAAGACATACCACCATTCGGCGTGTCCTTACCAGCTTCCGTTGGTTTGACCTCATCCGGCAACAATGCCGCGTGTGCTGGCACTGGTTTTTTGAACCAGTGCCGAATGACATGGTTCAGAAACCATCATACGGTCGGCGGGCAGTCGCTTAACCACCCCCATTTTCTAGGAAATCCACTTGCTACCCAAAATGCAAAATGCTACCAGAATCAATGCTAACCCTGTCAAAAACGGGGGTAAATTCAAATTTGGAAGTGGGTTGAAAAACGGTTAAAAACCCTATGAATCCACAATGTTTGAACGGCTGTCATTTCAGGTGGGATAATCCGCTTACAAGAACCGATTGAATTAGCAAACCAGCGCCTTCAGCCACTCGGCCATCTCTCCAAACCATTGATTCTATTGCTAATTTGTGCGCTTGCTGAAACCGCACATTTTGCTTTTGCATACCGTAGAGCATTGGGATTTTTACAAACTCCAGCAACACTAAAACGGCGGCTACAATAAGGAGCCGAAAACTAACCACAATCAGCGCGGACAGCAAGTGGGAAACTTACCATAATCACGCCGGTCTGAAGCGCTACATCCCAAACGGCGTTTTTCAAGCCCGCATTAAAATCATCGTCAAAATTAATTTGGTCAGCTTGGAGACTGACGTAAAATCGACGGCTGTTGACCGGCTGGCGGCAAAACGGGCAGAACTTCGTAAGCCGAAGGTTGCCGGCGACACATTCGCCGACGGTCGCATGAAGTTCGACGTCTCCACCGATACGCGGCGTGACTGGGCCGAAATATTCCGTGTTTATGCCGCCGCTGCGCGCAGTGCATGCTGCGTTCATGGCCAGCCCTTGGCGCGTTGCTTTTAAATTTGAATATCCCACGCGCGTCATCGGCCGACGGCGCAAACCCTGGCTGTGCCCGAACGAAGCCGAGCGCGAAGGGGATGTGGCGAACGTGGTTTATTCCGGCGGCAGCCTGCGCACAGGTCGCGACGTGATCTTCCCCTACGCGATGAGCGATGCTGTCATCCGCTTTGCCACCGTGCTGATGGATGAACTGGCGGCCAGGATAGAGTGAAACCTTGCGGTAGGGTTACACCCCATAGCTGCGTTAGGCGAGCTGGATTATTATCCCCTTATGAATTGCATGAAATTCTGCAGCTGGTTCAACGCCGCCGGACTCGGCATATGCGCGGTGTTGCTCGGCACACTGACCGGGTGTGCTAGTCACGGTAGCTGGTCGCGCACCTGGGATGTCCCGCCGCCCATGGCGGATAAGGGGTTTGCCGTGAAAGATGATTACGTTTATTACCCACAATATGAATGTTACTACAGCCTCACCCGGCACTTATATGCCAACCGCGATGGCCGCGATTGGATTTCCCATCCTAATCCAAGCGGCGTCTCGGTGAACGCGCTGCTGGATTCACCATCTGTAATAATGAATTTTCACGATTCTCCGGCACTACATAACGCCGACGTGGTCCGGCAATACCCTAAAGACTGGAAGCCATCCGGCGGCAATCTAAGCCAAAACCGGTAAGTCGCCCAGCCGGATGATATTTGGAAAGATAACCCGGCCAACCCCACCCCATCACCAAAAGGAAAATCATGTTAGGACCTGTTTTATTAGTTGTGCTAGTACTGCTGCTGCTCGGCACCCTGCCCACGTGGCCACACAGCAAGACTTGGGGATATTACCCGAGCGGCGGAATCGGCGTGCTCCTGGTCATCCTCGTGGTCCTCTTGTTGCTAGGCCGGATTTGAACTTAAACTATCACCCAAACCATACGAAAGACCCATTATGTTACAAAGCATCAAAGAACTTTACGGTGAAAAACTCGGCGCGCTGGATGGTGAGATCGGTCAGGTGAAAGATTTTTATTTTGATGACCAGAGCTGGGTGGTGCGCTATGTCGTGGCGGAAACCGGCACTTGGCTGACGAGCCGGTTGGTGCTGCTCTCCCCGCTGGCGATCGGCAGCCTTTATCAGGATGGCCGAGCCATGCTGGTCAATCTCACCCGGAAACAGATTGAGTCCAGCCCGGCAATTGACAAACACCAGCCGGTGTCGCGCCAATACGAGGAAGAATACCATCGCTATTATGGCTGGCCTTATTACTGGGAAGGCGACGGCTTGTGGGGTGGCATGAGGGGCTTTCCCGTCCTGGAAACTCCGCTCAAGTTTTCCGCCGGGGAACCACCAGCCGCGGCCGGCCCCAAGGCAAAGCGCGCCGATGCGCACCTGCGCAGTTCCCAAGCGGTGACCGGTTATCATCTTCAGACCAGCGATGGCGTCATTGTCGGCCATGTCAGCGACTTTCTGATGGATGATGAAAGCTGGGCCATCAACCAACTGATTGTCAAAATCGGCCACCGGTTCACGGGCAAAGAGGTGCAGCTATCGACCAGTCAGATAGACCGGATTAGTTATGAGGATTCCACCGTGTTCGCGCGACTCACCAAGATGGCCATTGAGAAAAGTCCCGAACACCGGCTGGTTCCCAACGGTGCCGCCATCCCCGCCGCGCCGGCGCTGGCATTGTGAAACATAATAAATATCCGCAGCCTCAGTCCCCAAAATCGGCGGATGCTTCGAATCCAATCGAAATGGGTTTCACGGCCGCACCGGATGAAGTGGCCCGGAAAGCTTACTTCAGCTATGTGAATCAAGGTTCGCTGCCCGGCCACGAGGTGCAGCACTGGCTCAAGGCGGAGGCGGATCTGATCGCGGAACGCAATCAGACACGCGTTCACGGTTTTCACAACCGCACCTAATATATTTTTCCAAATCAACCAATAAAAAAACGAAAATCACAACCATGAAAACTTTGAACAGCACTTGCGCGGAAGCGCCGAAGATGTATGAGACCGAAAACGACATTTCCAAGGACCGCCGGACAGAACTGAACGCCCTGCTGAACCAGCGGCTGGCATCGGCCGTGGATTTGCAGCTGCAGATGAAGCAGGCGCATTGGAACGTGAAAGGACCGAGCTTCATCGGCCTGCACGAGTTGTTCGACAAAGTGGCCGAGGCGGTGGAAGGCTATGTGGATCAGATCGCCGAACGGGTGGTGCAGCTTGGCGGCGTGGCGGAGGGCACGGTGCGCATGGCGGCAGCGCGCACGCGGCTCACGGAATATTCGCCGGAGATTTCCGAGGGCATGGCGCATGTGGAAGGCGTAGCCCGCGGGCTGTCCACCTTCGGCCAGGAGGCTCGCAATACGATCAATGAGGCGGAAGAACTGGATGACGCCGACACGGCGGATATGTTCACGGAGATTTCGCGCGGGATTGACAAGTGGCTTTGGTTTGTGGAAGCCCATTCACAGGCGGCAAAATAGGAATTCGGTGGCACAGCTTTTAGGCGCGAGGAATTCAAATCGATAGATGACAAGAGGAGACTCAAATTACTTTTTATTTGAGCCTGATCATCCCGGCTCCAATAACGGAGCCCACGAAATTCACGCCCGGAAGCCTAGCAAACTGCAGAAATTTCCAGCCGGTTGGGTCTTTTCAAAACAGGCGTTGCAAGCCGTGTGAATGCCGGTCGCGCCGGTTTTTGCGTAACAGGGAAAACTATTCCATAAGAAACCCAAACCCAAGCTCAGCCTGAGCCTCGCGCTGATTATGCGCCATTGCCATTAGCGCTCGTTTGGCTCGTTTTGCTGGGCGCGGAATGTCTGCCAGAAGGTGCCGACCAGGCCCGCGCCTTTCAGAAGGGTCCGCCACCACGAAGGTTTTTCCGCGGTGGGCTCGGCTTTTTTACGCCGGCAAGACGCCAGGCCAGCCACCAGCATGGCCGTCGCTGACGCCATTGAGCGGATGGTTTTGACTTGGTCGGCCAACGAATGAACTTCAGCCCGCATCACCTGCCATTCCTGGACGAGCTGCGCGCGATTGAGTTCGCTTTCGGCAAGCAGCAGTTGTTTGCGGGAGGCGAGCGAGTTCACGCGAGGATTCTTTCCAAACATGCACGGTCCTTTCGGAGTTGGTCAAGCGTGGCGGAGAGCGTCTGCCAGTTGCGCATGACGCCAGTGAGCCGCCGGTAAAGGTAAAGGCCAGTGAGCGCGTAAAGTCCGGTCAGGATCAGCAGCACCGCCATCGGCGACCAAGTCCACAGCCAAACCGCGATGGCCGCCGTCAGCGTCAAACCCGCGAGCAGGCCGAACACCGCCACGCCCAGTGCCAGCAGAAAGGCATGCAGGAGACGTTCGCGTTCCTCCTGCACTTCCACCGTCAACAGTTCAAGCCGGTTCTCGCCGATGGTCAGCAGCCGGCGCGCGAATGTTTTCGAGGTCGTGGCCAGTTGCCGGAGGCTGACGGTGGATGATTCCATGGCGGGATCAGTCGCTGTGGCGGGAGCAGCGGCGGGCGAGGAGAAAGCCGAGCACCGCCCCGACGCCGACGCCGATGGCGATGGCTTGATAAGGATTCTCGCGGATGGTCTGGTCGGCGGCTTTGGCACCGGCGACCGCCTTGTCGCGGACGCAGCCGCCGATTTCCTTGGCGCGATCGAGCGCGGCGGCGAGGCGTTTGCGGGCGTCGCCGACTTTTTCGCCGGCCACATCGGCGGTGGCGGCCATCAAAGCGCGGGCATCTTGGGCCAGTTGTCCGAGGTCATCGGTGACGGCTTGGGTTTCTTTATTCATATTTTCTTTTTTTGGTTGGTTGCATTTTTTAACGGTAAATTGGTTTCGGCGGTGAGATGATCCCCCGCAACGGTGTCGCTAAACCGGTCGTTCTTCAGCGGCAGATTTTCCGCGTCGGCGAGATGCGCGGCAGCCGGCGAAACGGCCACGTGCAAAATCGAATTCCGGCCGCCGAACGGATTGGCCACGGATTCGGTGGCACGCGGATCCGGCATCCATTGACCGTCCACTACGAGGCAGTATTCGTAGGAGCCGGGAGCGAGCGAGGTTTCCTTCCACCAGTTGCCTACGCCGGAGGAATGCAGCGTCTTGGCTTCGGGCTGCCAGTGGTTAAACGATCCCGCGAGACAGACGGTTTTGGCGGTCGGACTCGTAAACTCAAAACGGACGGGCACCAGTTTAAGGCCGGCGTTCGGGGCGTTGTCGTGGTTGTGATTGTGTTTCATGGCAAAGGCTTCAGCGGGGCGGTTAACTTTCAGTTGGTAAATAGCTTTTCAATTCAGGCGGTCATCATGCACCCGAAGTTCGTGCCCGCGCCATGGGGTGTTACCCTACCTGGACATTCTGCACATTTCACCCGGACCGACTGCCGCACGGTCATGGCGTTTCAAAATTAAAACCAAGGTTTCTCCCAGTGGCGGCAAGGAACGCCCTAGTCGCGGGTAAACCGCATCGGCCGTAACCCTAAGCATGCACACAATTCCTCAACTGTCATCAGGCCGCGCCCGCATGGCTCGGCACTGGACTTTGCCGCGTCTCGGACTTCCCAGAATCATGGGAAGCATTCTGTTTTTCGCGTTGGCCATCCATGGTTTTCCCGCTTTCAGCGCCACCCTCCCGGCCACCAATAGCGTCCACTTGGCGTGGAGTCCAAGCCCGAATACCAATGTAGTTGGCTACAACATTTACTACGGTGGGGTGAGCGGCAACTACACCAACAAAATTAATGCCGGCAATGGGACGAATGTCACCATTTCCGGCCTCATGGCCGGGGCAACATATTATTTCGCGGCCACGGCCTATGACGCCCAAAGCAATGAGAGCGTTTTTTCGTCTGAAATCAGCTATCTGGTGCTGTCCAATCTGGCCAGCGTGAAGATCCGCAGCGGTCTGGCCGGACAATTTATTCTGACCGTGACCGGGGCGACCGGCCAGACGTATGAAGTGCTGGCCTCAACGGATTTAACGGTATGGACCGTCATCGGCACCGTGACGCCGGGCAACGGCGGCTCGCTGGCGTTCACCGACACAAACGCGGCAAATTTCCCGCAGCGCTTTTATCGCACCCAAGCAACCCCCTGACCCGTTTACCGGAAAAATAATTATGAAACTTAAAATTCAATTCAGCGAGGAAATCTGTTTTACCGTGCCGAACCATAAAGCCCTCCCGACGCGGATGGTGAAGCTGTTTGGCAACCGGTTATCGTTACGGTCGCTGGCCCGGGCCGAACGACCGAAGCCGTGGAAACGCCACGTTGACTAACGGAAGTTCCACCCAGCGCTAACTGGGAGCGGACTTTTCATCGGGAATCAAGCCGGCGCGCAGGGCGAACTGTAGCGGCCGACGACAGGAGACTCTGACTTGCTATTGCGGGAATTATAATGAGCCTCCTCACGTCGGCAGCTACAAGGTTTATGGGCGGGGAGATTGATTCTTGCGTCCAGCGCGGCCACCAAGTCATCGTCGAACTGACCGTGGATGAAATCCCCAACGAGCACACCGCGTAGAAGCTGGGATGAGCTGACGCCACTTTTCATTTGCATTTTCATTGGTCCAGGCTTAAAAGTGTCGGCTTAATTCCAAATGTTGCATGAGAATCAGACTTCATGCGCTGATCATCGCGCTGGCATCGCTCATCGGGGTTCATCCAGCCGATGCCCAAGGCGCTCATTTTTTCCGGATTTCGGGCCCGGCAGCGACTACCATCACCGCAGTTCGGGCCGATGGTTCGCTGGTATGGAGCAATGCGCTAACCGGCACAAATTATACCATCCAAGCGATCGCCTCCCTGCCCGGTGGAACCAATTGGGTGGATTATGTCCAGCTTCCCGTCACCCATAACCTCAACACCAACCAAATTATTTCCTTCCACGCGCCCGCCGGGATGGGGTTGATTCCGGCGGGAACCTTCATCATCGGCGACACTCGGGATGGACAGGTTCCATATAATGATAATGCTCCCACCAATGTGACCGTCTCGGCTTTTTATATGGACGTCAATTTGGTGAGCTACGGCCAGTGGCAGTCGGTCTATAATTGGGCGATAACCAACGGTTACAGCTTCGACAATCCCGGCACGGGCAAGGCGACGAATCAGCCGGTGTATGAGGTAAACTGGTATGACTGTGTCAAATGGTGCAACGCGCGGTCGCAGCAGGCGGGGTTGACCCCGGTGTATTACACGGACCCGGCGTGGACGCAGGTTTATACCAACCTACAATTAGCGGTTAGCAATGTGAACTGGTCGGCTAATGGCTACCGTTTGCCAACGGAAGCCGAGTGGGAAAAGGCGGCGCGTGGAGGTCCAAGCGGGCGTCGGTTTCCGTGGGGCGACAGCGTCAGACCAAGCCAGGCCAACTACATCGCTTACCCTGCCGTTTATAGTTACGATGCGGCAACTTATACCGGCTACAACACCAACTACGATCGCACCGGTCTCTCCTATACCAGTCCGGTGGGTACATTTGCACCTAACGGATATGGTCTGTATGATATGGCAGGGAATGAATTCGAGTGGTGTTGGGATTGTTATTTGCGACCACCATATCCTAATGGCAGCCCCTATTTAGGTGGCGTTGATCCACGCGGACCCGACGGCCCGCCAATCGCGGGCCGGGTGATGCGCGGCGGCAGTTGGGGCGTCCACGCCGACGATTTACGCTGCGGCAGCCGCTGTCAACTTGGGCCGAGCAACCCCGGAGGCGACGTCGGGTTCCGTTGTGTTAAGGGTTATTAGTTATCCGCCTTCCCCCTTCAAGTCTTAGCATGCGCATCAGGCCAAACGCCGGCACGACGTTTGCCCCTGCCGGAAAGCGAATACTCTCAAGAAACGGTCGCGGTTGCGTCATCCGCGAGACGGGGTGGGACGCGTCACTCTGTGCGTGCCTTCGTGGTGACCAGAACACGGCTGTTCACAAGGGTACTCGTCTGGAAAGACCGACGGGCAGTGGACTGCCCGCCAGCCATTTGCCCATGCAATTGAAACAAGTTGCTGTAATCGCGCCAGAATGGGTGTCAGCCAGTGTCAATCCGGCCCCGGCCCGGTCTTGCGGCTGCCATTGGATGACAATCCGAGCGGTCATCATAGTGGCGCGCGGGGTGACGCTAACGTCCAATTATATTTCCGACCTCCTGGAGACGGATGCCGTTGCGCTGCCTTGCGGCGAGCAGCATTAGCCCCTTGCCTGCACCAGTACGCGGAAGGCGCGGCCCAGATGTTCCGGATGCGTGAGCGTCTGAAACTGCCGCGTGCGGCGGGCGTTCCATTCGGCAAAGGAATTTTCCGCGACGGCCTTTTGGAGAATACGCGTGAGAAACCGCGGCTGCGTGCAAAAATCCACGGTCTTCAATCCGCCGGACTCGCCCGCATTTTGAATGGCAGAGAAATTGACGTGCGCGGTCAAATCCTGTTCGCCCGGATTGGCCAGCAAATCGTCGGTGACATGGTGGCGATGATACGCGCGAAGCGTGCCGCGAAGGCGGGCCGGCGAAAACATTTCGTCACCAGTGAAGCCGTAGTCAAGCGCCAGCAATTTGCCGCGCGCCAAAATTCCGGCGGCGGCGCGCCACCAAGTTTCGGCGGCAGGACTGGTTTCGATGATGTAGCCATCCGGCAGCACGGCTTCCAATTGCGGATTGCGGATTGCGAATGGCGGATTCGCAATCTTCGCCCAACCAAATCCATCGCCAGCAACGGTGACGCCCCATTCAAACCATTCTTTTTTTTCCGCATCCCAGCCGTGGCGATGGACGGGAAAAGCGTCCAGCAGTTCGTTGCTGAAAATGATGCCGTTAAATTGTTGAATCGTTGAATCGTTGAATTGGGAAAGCCAGCGGACGCGGGGCGCGAAGATCTTTAACGCCGCCCGCTGCCACGTCTGGCGACGGGCGGAAGGTTCTAAAATCACATACTCAATTTCGGTAAAAAGTTTTGGCCGGTGGATTTGCAGCCAGCTCAGAATGTCCGCCGCCAGCTTGCCGTCATGCGCGCCGGCCTCGATAATCCCCCATCCGCGATCCGAAATGCGCAACCCTTCGAGCCATTCTGCAAACTGGAACGCCAGCAGTTCGCCGAACAGGCTGCCGGTGCTGACGCTGGTAATGAAATCGCCCCGGCGGCCGACATTGTCCTTTTGCGATTCATAATAGCCAGTTTCAGGACAATACAGCGCCAGCGCCATGAAGCGGGCGAAAGAAATGACGCCGCTTTTGTGGATTTCTTCGCGGATGGCGGCGGTAGGCATTTTCATTGCTTGCAGAGCGGCATGGCTTTGATTAGTGTCGCGGCCATCGAGAGGACTTATGGCCAAAATTGACGCATTTTTCAACCTGATGTTCGAGCAGCGCGCTTCCGACCTCCATATGGCGTCGGGCAACCCGCCAATGATGCGCATACACGGCGAGCTCCAGCGCGTGGACTATCCGCCGCTGGAAAGCGATTCGCTCAAGGCCATGCTCTACGAAATCGCGCCGGATTACAAAATCAAACAGTTCGAGGAAACCGGCGACGTGGACTTCGGCTACGAAATTCCGAACATCTCGCGCTTCCGCGTGAATTTTTTCAACCAGAAAAACGGCGTCAGCGCGGTGTTCCGCCAGATTCCGAGCCGCGTGCTGTCGTTCGAGGATTTTGACAAGCTGGAAGCGCCGCTACCG
>Ga0302194_10000078_pt1 | contig 71527 bp, 73 predicted proteins | sample II_Bog_N1_1_FD_200227 | JGI IMG/M metagenome (GOLD analysis project Ga0302194, IMG submission 200227) | Peat permafrost microbial communities from Stordalen Mire near Abisko, Sweden - II_Bog_N1_1 | ecosystem: Environmental > Terrestrial > Soil > Wetlands > Peat | place: Sweden: Abisko...
CCAATGCCGATACAACCGCGAAATCCGTAACCCTTACCCTGACAACCACCAACAACGGGACCTGTAAAGCCGTCTCTTCAAACGTTACCCTGACCATACAGCCCAGACCCGTCGTCAATGCCGGAAGCAACCAGATAATATGTATTATTGATGAAAACCCGATACCTTTATCGGGCAGTATTCAGAATGCAGCAGGAGGCACCTGGGCAACGAACGGGAGCGGTACGTTTAGCCCGAATAATACGTCACTAAACGTTGTATATCAAGCAAGTCCAGCAGATAGTTCTGCAGGTAGTGTTACCCTTACCCTGACATCAACAGGCAGCGGGGTTTGTAAAACTCAAAGTAATAACACTACCTTGACCTTTTCTCCTATACCTTCAATTTCTGCGGGTAGTAATCTGCAAGTATGTAATTCGGTTTCCACAATATCTGTTAATGGTTCAGAGAGCAATGTATCCTCCGTCACATGGTCAATTTTACAAGGTAATGGAACCCTTTCGTCACCAAATTCTCTAAATACAACTTATAATGTGGGGGCTGGAGACATAACAAGCGGAGTTACTCTTCAGATTACAGGAACTGTAACTAATGGATGCAGAAATGTATCCGATCAAATGACAATCAGTTTTGTTTCAGCTCCTCCGATCAATGCGGGTCCCAATGCCACGGTCTGCGTAACCGATTTCCCGATCCAGCTCCAGGCAACAGGCTCCACCGCACAGTGGTCAAACTATACCGGTACATTCAATCCCAATGACCAGACGCTGAATGCACTCTACACCCCTTCAGCGGCCGAAGTTGCTGCCGGATCCGTTACACTCAGCCTTACCACTACAAACAACGGACTCTGTGCGCCAAACACCTCCCAGGTGACCTATACACTGGTGCCAGGACCCGTTGTAACCACCGGGGCTGTACCTGCCATCTGTGCCAATACACCTGCTGTCAGTCTTTCCGGCACCTCCAACGGTATCAGTACCGGCGTGCAGTGGTCAACTTCCGGTTCAGGTACCTTCACCAACGGGACTGCCGTTTCTACATCCTACACCCCTTCCCCGGGAGATATCGCCGGGGGATCTGTCGTACTCACCATTTCCTCTACCGGGAACGGTGTCTGTAATGCCGCTGCCAGCAGCACAAACCTTGTCATTCAGCCACAGCCTGCCATCAGTGCCGGAGGCAGCCAGACCATGTGCGCCGATGCAGCAACCGTTTCCCTGAACGCCACTTTCTCCAATGCCACCGGCGTGCAGTGGTCCGTTATCAGCGGCGGGGGAACTTTTGCAAACCCGGCCGCTGCGGCCACTCAATACAATGTCGTGTCTGCCGATACCTCTGCCGGGTCCGTTACCCTGCAGGCCGCCGTTACAGGACAGAACCCCGCCTGCGCTGCGGCAACCAGCAACATGACCGTTACCTTTACCAGAATACCGACCGTCAGTGCAGGACCTCCCATCGTTGTCTGTACCGATACCGCTACAATACCCTTAAACGGAAATGTCAGCATCGCCAAAGGCGGTACATGGTCAACTTCCGGAAGCGGTTTCTTTGCACCTTCCAAAACCACCCTGAACAGTATATATATACCTTCTGCCGCGGATCGATTAGCCGGAACCGTTACCTTAAAACTCACAACAACCGGGAACGGTACCTGCAATGCCTACAGCAGCACGGCCGGCATTACCTTTAACCCCAGACCAACCCTGAGCACAACACCTTCCAGCGATACCATCTGTGCCAGTAAAGTGGTCGTAAATACCGTAACGGTAAATGCTACTGCAACAAATACCGGATCCATTAAATGGATCACAACAGGAACCGGAACCTTTTCAAACCCAACGGCATCCCCTTCGGTGTATACCCCTTCCCTGTCGGATATTAACAACGGCGGGGTGATCCTGTATGCCACTACAGTCGGATCGGCTCCCTGCAGGGAAATACAGTCCTATATGTCCATCACCATCCTGAACTCTCCCCAGGCTATTGTTAATGCAGGGATGGATCAGACGGCCTGCGCCGATGAAGTATTCTTCCCTTTGAACGGAACCATCAGCGGGGTGGCTACCGGTGGCTTCTGGACAAGCTCCAGCGGCCTTGGACAGTTCTACCCCGACAATACCGATCTGACACCGGTATTTGTGCCGGATCCTTCCGATGTGACCGCCGGCGGACTTACCTTGTTCCTGACCAGTACCGGTAACGGGATCTGCGGGCCGAGCACCGGCCATATGAGATTAACCATTACTCCCGCACCGACCGTTAAAGCAGGAACGACCCCCGCAAGCACCGTTTCATACTGCAGCGATACCGCATTTGTCCAATTGACGCCGACTATAACAGGGGCCACCGGAGGGGTATGGGCCACCTCGGGAACCGGCTATTTCTCCCCGAGCACCGCTACCTTAAACGCCGTCTATGTACCTTCGGCGGCCGACAGGAAAAGCGGACTGGTGGGACTCACCATTACCACTACCGGAAACGGTACCTGTAACTCCTACTCGGATTATGTGAATATTAAATTAACACCTTCCCCGACCGTTAACATCGGCCCGGATCAGACCGTATGTGCCGATGCTTCTGTCAATTTACAGGCTGTCATAACGGTAGCTTCCGGGGTAAACTGGACAAGCTCGGGAACAGGAATCTTCACAAATCCTGCAAACAGCACAAGCTCCGATTATATATTCTCCGATGCGGATACTACCAACAAAGTACTCAACATCTTTGCTGCAACCGTTAACCAGGGTACCTGCAAGCCTGCCTATGATACCTTAAAGGTGACCATACAGCCTGTGCCTGTTATACTCCCTGCTTCAGCCTCAGAAAACATCTGTGCCGATACAGCTTCCATTACCGTCCGTGCAGGGGTTGCCAATGCAGCCGGCATCAGCTGGTCCACAAACGGAAGCGGTACTTTTACGCCAAACGGCACATCTAATCCCATGACATACAAACTATCAGCTGCCGATAAGTCAAAGGCTGCCATTACCCTGTATGCCACCTCCACCAATTCAGGGGTATGCACCGCCGTAAAAGACAGCACCGTACTTAATATTGCTCCCGTACCGGTTGTATCAGCAGGCAGTCCTGTCATCTGTGATACCGTGAAAGGGGCAACACTGAACGGATCCGTGCTCCATGCACTGGGAGGCGTATGGTCGACCTCTTCGGGTAAGGGGGTATTTGCTGTCAACAATAATACCCTGAATGCTGTATTCATCCCGAATGCTTCAGATATTGCGGCCGGTAAAGTAAACCTTATCCTGACTTCAACCGGAAACGGAACCTGTAAACCGGTCAGTGCTTCGACAACACTTCTGATCCTGCCACTGCCTATAGCCAATGCCGGATCCGATCAGTTTGTCTGTATGAACAGCAATGCAACCGTTCAGACCCAAAGCATACAGACCGGTATAAATTATTCCTGGATCAATAAAGCAGGTACAACAGTGGCTCCTGCCAACAGCACTGAATATACCTTTGCGGTACCCGCATCCACCTATATGGTCTTAAAAGCAGTTGATAACAGGGGCTGTACAAATACCGATACCGTTAACATCAATACCTTTACACTGCCCACCTTAACACCTACGCCGAACCCCGCATGCGTGCAGCAGAACCTGATGATTCAGGCCAACCCGGGAATCATTCCACCGCCTGTTCCGGGAATCTATCAGTGGTTTGACAACGGCACCATTATGACCGGTAAAAACAAGGCATTCCTGATTGTCTCCGATACCGGTACCTATAAAATCGAATACTCCTACGGTAACTGCGCGGTGAGTGCACAGACAACGGTCAGACCCGTGCCAGCAGTTACTGCTTCCGATATCACGGCCTGCGGCAAAGGTATTCTTACGGCCAGTGTCAGCAATCCTGCCAATGCGGCTATTGCCTGGTCGCTCAACGGTGCGCCCGCAGGGAACACAGCAGCCATCAATATCAGTTCCATGGCTAACGATACCCTTAAATATTATGTCACAGCTACAAACCCGGTAACAAACTGTTCGGTAAAAGACAGTGCCTATGTCATCGGGTTGCCCGTGCCGGTAATGCGTGCACTGGATTCCACTTCCTGCCAGGGAGCACAGGTACATTTAACCGCTGTGCCAACTAATATCACAGGACTCAATCAGTTCCTGCAGTTAACATACAAATGGAAAAACAATACAGGGGCCGTATTCTCAACCGATTCGGTGGTCAATGTAAATGCCATCGGTAAATATGTCGGTACCATCACCATCGGCCAATGCATCGACAGTTCGGTAAACAACATAGCCTTTGCCGCATACCCCACATCCAAATTACCTGCTACGACCAAATACTGTGCGGATGATTCCCTGACAGCACCCGTAATCCTTAATCCCGGGCTGCAGCCAAATACAACCTATAAATGGTCGACAGGTGCTGTAACCGATTCCATTACCGTGAAACCACCAACCGATCAGACTTACTCGGTTACCATAACAAACAAATTCAACTGCACCATAAAAGACAGTACTCTGGTAAGAGTAATCTGCAAACCGAGAATAGATATACCTAATGCGTTCCTGCCCGGGCAGACCGGAACCCATGATTACCTGTTCAGGGCCTTTGGTAAATATGTCACAAACTACAAACTCATGGTGTTCAACAGGTGGGGCGAAGTAATCTTTATCTCCCATGAACTATCCGATGCCGATGCTTGGGACGGAACATACAAGGGAGAACCCATGCCTTCCGGGGTATATCCATGGGTACTTACATACGAAGGTTTTGATGAATACAAAGGGCCTTATAAAAAAGAAGGCAGTGTAACCATTATTTACGAAAAATAGGATAACGGCTATCGCAATAAAACAAAAGAGGCTCTTATCGGAGCCTCTTTTGTTTTATTGCGATACACATTTTTTAATTGATATATTCCCAGGCAGAATGATAACCATTATGCTTTTCTACATATTCCTGAAATTTTGAATAGAACGATGAAGAAGCTAATGTAGACGAATCTCCGATTACAATTAACTTTTTCCTTGCTCTTGTAATAGCAACGTTCATTCGGCGCAAGTCCCGAAGAAAGCCTATTTCCTGTTTACTGTTTGAACGTACTAAGCTTATAAAAATAATATCCTTTTCCTGGCCTTGAAAACCATCTACTGTTTGAACCTGTATTTGTTTAGTAAGAAGTTTTTGTTCCAATAGTTGTTCTCTGATATATTGAATCTGAAGTTTGTATGGACTGATTACGCCAATACTGGCTGATGTATGTTCATCTAGTTGAAACATCAATAATTTCAATAATAAATCAGCTTCTTGTTTATTGCGAATACCAAAAGGAGCTCCCAATAACTCCTCATCATAACCTGTGCCAGCTGTATCAATGAACTGAACAATGGGTTCTTCGTTTAAGCGATGATTTTTCACACTTTCATGTGCATGCAATTTGCTTTCGTAAAACCAGTCTGAGGGGAAACTCATAATTCGCTCATTCATTCGATACTGAACAGAAAGCATTTCTGAAATGGCCTGAACAGGCATTAGTTTTTCAAGCAAACTAATACTTAAACCTTTTTTAGCAGCTTCATCTGATTTAACAGTCGGAGGCAATTGCAAATGATCTCCAGCCAGAATTACTTTCTTAACTTTCTGCAAGGGAATCCAGCACATGGGTTCAAGTGCCTGACCAGCTTCATCAAAAATCAAGGTGTCAAATTTTTCTTTAGCAATCTCTCTGTGCATAGAAACAACAGGCGTACAAGTAACAACATTACTTTTAATCAACACATTTTTTTGTAAAAAATGTAATTGATCATCTGATTGGGAACGGATATTCTTTGCCTCTTTTAAAATTGCTTTACGCTGTTCCCGTTCCTCACGGTCAAAGTTTCGTTTATATTTATTCGCCATCCGAAAAAATTCTTCCGCACGTTTTTTCAATTCCTTTACCAGACTGAAATCAGGATGATTAACAACTTGTCTATCCAGACAATATTGAAGATTCTGTTCCGTAATTTTAGATGGATTCCCTAAGCGAACAACCGGAAGTCCTCTGGCAGCGATACGTTCGGTCAGCACATCCACGGCAGCATTGCTGGAAGCACATACTAATACCTTCTCCCCTTTCTCAATCAGTGTGTTTACAATTTCAACAATGGTAGTTGTTTTACCTGTTCCGGGAGGTCCATGAATAATAGCAATATCTTCCGCCTGTATTGCCTTTAACCAAGCCTTTTGCTGTGAGGAATCCAAAAACGAAGGTGCTATTAATTGTTCTTTAGAACGAAAGACAGCTTCTTTTTCACCCAGAATAACATTACGTAAACGAACAGCATCTTTATCCAGATTATCCTCTGTCCAATAATCAAGAGTACCAAGCATTGTTTCATAACTATGCTTATCAAAGAGTTTATCCATTCCAATCTTACCATCCGAAAGCCATTCAGGTGCTTCATCTTTCATTAATTGAATCGTCACATGATTACCGCCGGATGCAGTAATAACTCCTTCAATAAAATCTTCTTTAACATTATTATGTTGTTGATTGGAAAAAACTCTGACCTTATCCCCTGAATAAAAAACATTGGGAGAATCAGTCTCATACTTACGCTCTACTTCAATATGCAAGCGTTCAGCAAAACCATAATATTCTGATTTGATGTGTAAAGGATACCAAGTGATACCAATTTCTTTTCGTTCCTGTATGGATTGTTTGGAAAGCTCTTCGTCGTAGATCTTTGCATCTTCCTTCATTTCAATCTTTAATACATTTTTCAATGCAGTAAAGTACTCTTTTGCATGACTCATTCTGCCCTACTTCTTTTTGCTCTCAATCTCATGGCATAAATCTGTATACCATTGTTCACCGTATTTGCGGGTCAGCGGACCTTTTAAAAACTTATACAAAGGAACTCCCAAATCCCTGCCATTTGAACAAGCCGGATTACATATGTTCCAACGTTCATAATTTACAGCTTCAAATTCATCGTATTTCGTAATTCTGATAGGATATAGATGACAGGAAATTGGCTTTTGAAAGGTAACTTGACCTTCATTATATGCCTTTTCAATACCACATTTCAAAATACCTTTATCATAAATAGCGTATGCGCATTCTCGATTATTTCCAATGGTCGGTGTAACAAGGTCGCCATCTTCCATTTCAATGAATTTACCATGCTCTTCAATAACCCGAATGCCGTCTTTTGAAAGATATTTTTTAACTGCGGGATAAATTTCTTCCAGGATACGTGCTTCTTCTACATCCAGAGGTGCTCCCATATCCCCTTCCACACAACATGCACCTTTGCATTTAATCAAATCACATACAAAAAACTTTTCTGCAACATCTTCGCTTACAACGGCATTACCTAAAGAAATCATATTCGCTTATAGTTATCAACAAATCAATAGTCTGTACAAAGATAATGGTTTTAAAGGTGATTAAATTGTAAATTTATGCCTTAAAATTACCGACATAAATGAGTTATCTGGATTCGTTAAATGAAGTTCAAAGACAAGCAGTAGAACAGACTGAAGGACCTGTTATGATTATAGCCGGAGCTGGTTCCGGCAAAACCAGAGTACTGACATACCGTATTGCTCATTTAATTAAAAAAGGTGTTGATCCGTTTAATATACTTTCGCTGACGTTTACCAATAAAGCAGCAAAGGAAATGCAGCATCGGATTCAATCAGTTGCAGGAGGCGAAGCCCGTAATTTGTGGATGGGTACCTTTCACTCTGTTTTTTCAAGAATTCTTCGTGTGGAATCTGATAAAATAGGCTATCCAAGCAATTTTACCATTTACGATACAGAGGATTCCCGTTCATTAATTCGAAATATTTTAAAAGAACAAAATCTGGATGATAAAGTATATAAACCGGCTACCGTTCATAACAGAATAAGTGCCGCGAAGAACCGTCTTATCTCGTCGCAGGCATATATAGCCAATCCACAATATACGGAAGACGATCGGTCAGCTATGAGACCAGAGATGGGTAAATTGTATAAGATTTATCAGGAACGTCTTATCAAAGCCGGTGCGATGGATTTTGATGATTTATTGTTTTATACATTCATATTATTTAATGAACATCCTGATGTTTTAAATAAATATCAGAATCGATTTAAATATGTGATGGTGGATGAGTTTCAGGATACGAATATTGCCCAATACAGCATTACACGTAAGCTGGCCGCTCAGAATCGTAATATTTGTGTGGTAGGTGATGATGCACAAAGTATATATGCTTTCCGTGGAGCCGACATTCAGAATATATTGAATTTTGAAAAAGATTATCCTGAACTTAAAGTATTAAAACTGGAACAGAATTACCGTTCTACCCAGAATATTGTTGAAGCGGCAAATAATGTTATTTCCAAGAATAAGGCTCAGCTTAAAAAAAATGTTTTTACTGCTAATGAATCTGGTGAAAAAATACAGGTGTATCGTGCAGCCAGTGACAATGAAGAAGGCAGAATAGTTGCACAGAGTATTTTCGAAAATAAAATGAATCTCCAGCTTCGTAACAGTGATTTTGCCATTCTATACAGAACCAATTCCCAATCACGTAGTTTTGAAGAAGCCTTACGGAAGCTGAACATTAATTACAAAGTAGTTGGTGGTATGTCATTCTACCAACGCAAAGAGATAAAAGATGTACTGGCTTATCTTCGTTTTGTTTTGAATGATCAGGATGAACAGAGTTTCCGGAGAATTATTAACTTCCCAAAAAGAGGTATTGGGGATACAACTATAGCAAAACTCTTTGTGATTGCAGATGAACAAGGTGCTACTGTTTGGGATGTATTGTGCAATATACGTAGCGTAATGACTGGTCGTCTGGTACCCTTGATTGAAGACTTTGTTACACTTATTAAATCATATAAAGTTCTGGTTAAAACCAAAGATGCCTACGAAGCAGCCAATGAAATAGCCAAGCAATCCGGTTTACTGAAGGAATTATATGAAGATAAAACAGTAGAAGGAATTGCCCGATATGAAAACGTTCAGGAATTACTGAATGGTGTTAAGGAATTTGTTGACAGACCTGATCAGGAAGATACTTCATTGGGAAGTTATTTACAGGAAATTTCTTTGTTAACGGATTCGGATAAAGAGAAAGATGATAAAGATTCTGTAACGTTAATGACTATTCACTCTGCGAAAGGATTGGAGTTTAATCAAGTATTCGTTGTTGGAATTGAAGAGGATTTGTTTCCATCGGCGATGATGCTTAACAGCCGAGCTGATCTGGAGGAAGAAAGACGCTTATTCTATGTTGCGATTACTCGTGCACAGAAAAAACTATCCTTGAGTTTTGCCATTTCCCGCTATCGATTCGGGCAATTAAAAAGCTGTGAGCCAAGTCGTTTTTTAGAAGAAATCGATCCAAAATATTTACAAATGACCTCCATGACGGCCAATTCCATTTCAGTTGTTCCTGAAACGAAATCATTTGTAGGTATAAAACCCAAGGCACAAACGATTCAGGCAAGACCCAAAGCTGCTCCTGCCTATACCCCATCTCCTGATTTTAAGCCAAGCGACATCAGCGGATTATTACAAGGAATGAAAGTGGAACACCCAAAATTCGGCTTTGGAAAGGTAAAAGACATACAATCTACTGGCACAGATCGTAAAGCGGTGATTGATTTTGATAATTTAGGCGAAAAAACACTAATTCTTAGCTTCGCGAAACTGAGAATTCACGAATCTTAGTTAACTTGAGACATTAATTTTAGAAAGATGACATTAATAAAAGGAGAACCTGGTAAAGGTATTGTTTTAAAAGAATACGGAAAAAACATTCAGAAAATTGTTGATTGGATTTTAACCATTGAAGACAGAGAACAACGCACACGATATGCATACACGTGCGTTGAGTTAATGCGACAGCTGAATCCGGGTGTACGTGATACGGAAGAACATACTACAAAACTGTGGGATCATCTTTTTATCATGTCTAATTTTAAATTGGATGTTGATACACCGCACCCTATGCCGGATATAGCGGTACTAGGCAGAAAGCCGGAACCTGTGCCATATAACCACAACAATTTAAAATACAAACATTACGGAAAGAACATCAATCTGTTGATACAACAAGCTGTATTAAAAGAAGATCCGGAAGAACGAGAAAACGCCATTATTTATTTGGGCCGTTTGATGAAACGTTTGTATTCAACCTGGAACAAAGAGAATGTTGATGATGAAGTTATTGTTGAACATCTAATTGAGCTTTCAAAAAAACAATTGGTTATTGATATCGCAAGAGTCAAAAAAGAACGCTTATTTGATACCGTAGGTGGTGCCGTTGCGGATAGCAGAATTCCTTCCAGCAGCAGTAGCAATTATTCTGCGGGTCATTCAAGGATTGGTCAGAGTAGTGGCAGAAGAACCAGCAATGGCGGTGGAAATGGAGGAAGCTATGGTAGCAGCAATAGTTCCAACACGAATAGATTTCAGCAAAACAAACCAAGAAGAAGAAATTAATGGCATCTTTTGAAATTACCGGCGGCACGAAATTACGTGGCGAAATTATTCCTCAGGGGGCAAAAAATGAAGCATTGCAGATTTTATGTGCCGTACTAATATCTCCTGAACCTATTATCATCCATAATGTCCCAAACATCATTGATGTTAATAAACTGATCGAATTATTAAACGATCTGGGTGTTCTGGTTACAAAAATAAACTCTTCTACCTATCGTTTTGAAGCGAAGAATGTTAATCTTGATTTTTTAGATACAGATGATTTTAAAAAGAAAGCATCTGCCTTACGGGGTTCAATCATGATTATCGGCCCTTTGCTGGCACGTTTTGGCAAAGCAAAAATGCCGAAACCAGGTGGAGATAAAATCGGAAGAAGAAGATTAGATACACACTTTATAGGCTTACAGAAATTAGGTGCTTCTTTTGATTACGATTCCAACGATACGTTTTATAATATCCATGCACAGGAACTGAGAGGTTGCTATATGTTGATGGATGAAGCATCTGTGACCGGAACAGCGAATGTCGTATTAGCGGCTGTTATGGCTAAAGGTGAAACCACCATATACAATGCAGCTTGTGAGCCCTATCTTCAGCAACTTTGTGCGATGCTAAATAGAATGGGCGCCAAGATCAGCGGAATAGGATCTAATTTATTGAAGATACAGGGTGTCGATTATTTGGGAGGAACGGAACATACCATCCTTCCTGATATGATAGAGATCGGCAGCTTTATTGGATTAGCTGCCATGACAGGTTCTGAATTAACGATTAAGAATTGTCGAATTGACATGCTTGGTTTGATTCCATCAGTCTTTCAACGCTTAGGCATTAGATTGGAATTCAGAGGCGATGATATATACATTCCGGAACAAACACATTATGAGATAGACACATTTATTGATGGCTCTATCCTTACTGTTGCGGATCAAATCTGGCCAGGCTTTACGCCGGATCTGCTAAGTATTGTATTAGTAGTTGCTACCCAAGCAAAAGGATCTGTATTGATTCATCAGAAAATGTTTGAGAGCCGTTTGTTCTTTGTAGATAAACTGATCGATATGGGCGCACAGATTATTTTATGTGATCCGCATAGAGCTACCGTTATCGGCTTGAATAAACAGTTACCATTACGCGGTATTTCTATGAGCTCCCCGGATATACGTGCTGGAGTATCTTTATTGATTGCTGCCATGTCTGCCCAGGGAAAATCTACCATTCACAACATTGAACAGATTGACCGGGGATATCAGAATATAGATACACGTTTAAATGCCTTAGGCGCAAAGATTAAACGTTTAAGTTAAATAAAATATATGAAAACAGTTATTCGCTTTTTTGCTGTAATTCTTTTAATCGGAATCTTAATTCTATGTTATGTAATTTTTGGTTCCAAGGGAAGCGGAGAAAGAGCGGGCACACTTGTGAAATTATCCCGTAAAGGTTTATTGTTTCATACCAATGAAGGTGAACTTTATTCCGGAGCAGAATCGAACAGCAGCAGTTCTGGTGTCATCAATAAAGTCTGGTATTTCACCGTTAAAAATGATCCGGAACTTATAAAACAAATGGATGAAGCATTACTAAGTGGTAAACGCGTAATGCTTCATTATGACCAGAAATTTGTGACCTTGCCTTGGATTGGAGATACTCCTTATATTGTTGATGAAATAACTGTTTCGAAATAATAACTTATATAAATAAATTCCAGAGAAATTTCCTGGGCTTATATTCTTTAATATCAATAAAATTTATTCCAGCTATTTAATAATTAATTCTTTTACAAACCATATTTTAAATGAAACAAAACATGAAAAAGATTTTCTTATTTCTTATTATGTCTGTTGCAATATGCCTATCGAACTTGCAGGCTCAAAAAAGCAATATGATTTTTAGTGAAAAAACTCCTGAATCGGAGGATAATGTTGGTTCAAAAATATGTCTGCTAAAAAATGGAAATACGATATTTCTGCAATTCACAAAAGACAAAGGAATTTATCGAGTGCTTTACGATGCAAACAAAAAAAAGATAACCGAAGGCAAATTACCGTTTAAACTTCTTGGAGATATAATGAAAGGCTATAACATAGCTGGAATATTTGAAGTAAATAATGATTTAATGATTATGTTTGGTGGCTTCAGCAATAGAGCCCCTACTTTATATAGATTATTATTAGATGGAACTACCGGACTGGTGAAAAAAGAAGAAGCAATACTTGAGATGACACCTTTACCAACAGGAGCTGGATATGCAATAGAATTTAAAGATATACCGTTACCCTCCTTTGCTGTCGAAAAAGACCCAGTAAGTGATTATTATGCAGTAGTTGCTTTAAATACATTTGCATCTGAAACCAATAAACGAATTCAGGTTGCACATTTTTCGCCATTACATGTACAACTAAGCAAAGCGTATTTTATATCACCGGATTCCAGGTTCAAATTTTCAGATTTTACGGACATTTTTGTTTATGGAGAAAACGCGGTTATTTTATCTACTTATGTATACAATACAAAATCAAATAAGAATGACAAAGATGATTTCGTGTTTTATCTTTCAAAACTAAGTAAAAATGCTACGACGTTTGTAAATACAACTCTTCCATATATCATAGAGATACCCGATGCAGAATGTGAGTTTACATACGATGCAACTTCAAAAAATGTTAATGCAGTCATAAAAACCTATGACGGGATTGATAAGAAAAGTAGATCTTTTGTTTACAGCTTTATTGTGCAGCCTTTCAATCCAGGTTCTATGGCATTGGGGAAAATGTATAAATATTCGCTAGAAAAAGCCAATGCTTATTATACCTCAAAAGTTAATATTGGCAAACCCTACACCGGAATGATTCAAAATATAATAACGGATCAATCCGGCAATAATCTTTTATTGAATGAAATGCCAACTACATATGATGTAACAACCTCAAATTCAACTTATACAACCAGTGAAACAATTAACACTTTATTAGAAAATATTGCTGTTACAAGTGTTTCGCAAGATGGAAAAGAGAACTACTCTGTAATAATTCCATATAATCACTTTATATTAAACGGATCATCCTCATTCAATTATATTGACAATAAAAAAGGCAGATTCAAATGTGCCATTAGTGATAAATATTATGGTGCTTGCGTTGATTTGGTTGCAGGCCAAAAGAATAATTATGTATTATTGAACAATACAGTAAAAAATGTAGAGAGGCCAGAAAGTGATAAATCCATAGATGGTAATATAAAAGGTGGATCGGGATGGATAACAGCCGTACTTTATACTATTTCAAGTAACGGAACCTTAACTAAGCAGTTTTTATTTGACAAACCTGCTGCAGAAAATATTATCAAATATTGTTTATTTCAAACAGCAGATTTCAATTCATCAACGGGTACTTATGCAGTATTAGTATCGGAAAAAATAAAAGGTAAAAAGATGAATAGTATTGTATGGTTTAATTTAGAATAAAATCATAGACACATATCTTTTAACATTACATCATAAGCCGGATACTCCCGGCTTATTTTTTTATACTCTGCCAGTTCAAAATCTCTGAAGTCAAAGCCTGGTGCAACCGTGCAACTTACAAGGCTAAAGCTTGATTTGTTTTTAATCCTAGATCCAAACCAGGCTCCTGACGGAACAGCAAGTTGATATTGCTCGCCCTGATCTAAATTTCTACCCAATAAATGCGTATTCAAAATATTATCAAAAAGAACAATTACCTCTAATGTTTCTCCTTCATGAAAGAACCATAACTCATCTGATTTAATACGGTGCAGGTGAGACTTTTCATCGTTCTGTAATAAGAAATAAATAGCTGTTGAAATATTCCGCTCTCCGTCGAACCCATTCGGCTTAATAATACCATCAGACCTATACGTTTCCTTGTAATACCCACCTTCTGGATGGGGCAATAAATTCAAATGTTGGATATAATAATCAGCTGTGTACATAAACTCAAGAAACAAAAAAATCCCGATTGAAGAAACAACCGGGATTTAAAATCTATTAAATAATTAATGAAGTATTATGCGTAGCTGTTCAACATAACAGGCATAACCAACATCAATACATCTTCGTGTTCGTCTTTATCTGCAGGCATAATAATACCCGCTCTGTTTGGTGCAGAGAAATGCATTTCAATTTGATTACTATCCAAATTGCTTAACATCTCGACAAGGAATTTTGCATTGAAGCCAATTTCCATATCCTGACCTTCGAACTCACAAGCCAAACGCTCATTTGCTTCGTTGGAGAAATCAAGATCCTCCGCAGAAATCTGTAATTCACTACCTGCTAATTTCAAACGAACCTGATGAGTTGTTTTATTGGCATAGATAGATATACGTTTCAATGAATTCATTAAATCTGTTCTGCCAATCGTAAGAATATTCGGATTGTCAATCGGAATAGCATTTTCATAATCCGGGAAACGCTCATCAATCAAACGACAGATCATTTTAATATTATTAAAACTGAAGAATGCATTGGATGCATTATATTCAACTTTAACATTTGTATTATCAGAAGGTAAAGAAGCCTTCAATAAGTTTAACGCTTTTTTAGGAATGATAAGTGTATTAGCCATATCAGATACAATATCTGTACGTCTGTAACGAATCAATCTATGTCCATCAGTTGCTACAAAAGTTGCATTTGTTTCCGTTAAGGAAAGATATACACCCGTCATAGCGGGCTTCAATTCATCATTGCTAGCAGCAAAAATGGTAGAAGAAATGGCACGGTTTAAAATTTCAGAAGACATGTCTACACTGTAGCCATTTTTAACACCTGGAACTTTAGGGAAATCCGTAGCATTTTCACCTGATAATTTATAACGACCATTATCAGAACTGATTTCTATACTATAGGTCTCCGGATCAATCGTGAATGTTACCGGCTGTTCAGGCAGGTTTTTCAGTGTGTCCAGTAATATTTTAGCTGGAACTGCTATACTGCCTTTAACCTTTGCTTCAACTGTGATCTCAGTGATCATTGAAGTCTGAAGATCTGATGCAGATACAATCAGCTTTCCATCCCCTATTTCAAATAGGAAATTTTCTAATATAGGTACTACCGGATTGGTGGTAATAACACCATTGATAGCTGTTAGTTGCTTAAGTAAAGCGTTTGAAGAAACGACAAATTTCATCCTTGAATGATTTTTAAATACCCACAAAAATAATTAACGTAAAAATAAAGAATTGAACACGAATATTCTAACTAAAAATGCCTTATTTATCCATAAACCATTGTTTTCGTACCAGAATACGGAAGAATGACTCTGGATTCAAAGATACCAACTCTCCGTTTTCCACAATCCGTGCATATAATAATTTCGTTCCGGGAAGAGCTTTATATATCTGAATCGTTCTGGAGCGAGAATTATCCCGATCAACGACTTGAAGAAATACTTCCGGCTTTTGTGATTTCAACAGGTATTCCACCGAATCTTTCTGTTTATCCACCAGGTAGTTGTCAACATTTACACGTTGAAAAAGACTTAAATACGTGAATAACTTTGTGGAATCAGCCTTAGGCATGTCTATAACTTCATACGAGTGCATTACTCTCTTAATATCAAATCCATCTTTAGGAGAAGAAGCATACGTAACTTTTACTTCTTCCAGACTTCCTGGCACACTTCTGAACAATGCTTTATTACGCCAGTCATCTGCCGGAAGACGAAATAAATCTGTCAAATCACCCGTAAAACCAGGCACATAAACAATATAAGGTTCAGCTTCAGCATTACTCAGATAGTACGAGCTGTTCTTATCATTATCATTGGTCAATACCCAAAATTCACTATTGCCAGCTTCTGTCTGAACATGAACGTGTACACCTTCTTTTAAAAGTTTTTCTTTAACTAGTTTACGTTGTTCATCGGATACGGGCATTTTTATTTCCATACGGGCAAGACCAACTTTCATCAAAGCTATAATATCATTGCGAACCTCATACTTCGAATCAATATACCACTTGGTACTGGTTTTAGGAGCAACATAATGTTCCAATCCTTTTGAACGAAACGATACTTTCACCAGATCTGTCGTATCAATAGCTCTAAAGTCCTCATATACCGGCTTACCAGCACTATTCTTATCAAGCTGTGTCCATAAAGCAACAAAGCCTGTCAATACAGTTATCAAAAACAATATTTTTACTCTATTTGTAATTCCTTTCAGCATCTCGTTTTTATTCTGCTTTATGTGGTGTTCCGTATTTCTTTTTGCGCCAGAAGTAACGGGCAATTCCATATACGATAACCAATACGATTGGACTCAAAAGGTTAAGTACCTGCCAATATTTTTTATCCGCTTTAATCTTTTGCTGATCAAGTGGACGTAAAACTACTTCTTTATCACGAACCAAAAGAAGCTGTTCATCCATAAGATAATCAACAGCATTCATGATAAATTCTTTATTAGAGAATATATAACGCATGTCTCTATCATAACCTAATGGAACAGGAATATTACGGCGAATATCAAATTCATTGCGGATCATATCCAGATCGGAACATACTAATATCCGTGAAGGTTTACCTTCTATTTCAAGTTTAGCATCTTCAACTGGAACTGGTTTGTTTTTATATAGAGATGAGAATTTACCTTCCAATAAACAAGCAATTGTTTTGCTTCCTCCGGTAAATCCTGCCTGATCAATATCATTCTTAAGTATATCCAGATCAATACGAAAAGGAACAGCCAATTCTTTTGATTGGGCAGACGTTTGAATTAAAAGAGTTTTCTTTATACCCCCTGCTTTTACAGTATCGATAGAACCAGCAAAGCGAACAATCACGGCATCCATATTCTTGACAATCGGATTGTCACCAAACTGATAGATAACCGGATAATATGGAAAGTTAATGGCTTGCATTTCTCCGTTCAATCCTGTTTGAATGACCGTCTTTGCACAGTTCACATCTTCAACGACCGATTGATTCATGCGAACGCCATATTTAAACAGCAAATCATCTAAATTCAAATTCCTTTGCAATCCAAATGTTTCACCATTCTGTAAACTATCCTTACGAATATCGGCTGCATCATAAATAAACATAGCCTTACCACCCGTAACAATAAACTGATCCAGGATGAATTTTTCTTTTTCGGTGTATGCTATCTGCGGACCGATAATCATAACCAATTCAAATTTCTTCAACGAGCCTAAACTATCCAGATGAATGCGTTCGACAGCATAAAAATCGTTCAATGCAGTAGTGATATCTTCCAGATGTTGTTTGTCCGGCTCTCCATGACCGTCAACAATCGCAATGGATTTATATTCTTTTATTGTAAGCTTTCGAATTGCTTTTAATAATTCGAACTCCACTCCTTCTACAGCCTGGTTTAATTGTTCTTCTTCTGACAGAACCTTATTTCCTTTTAGAAACTGAACAGGGGTTTCATTTTGCTTATAGCTTACTACTGCACCTGGGAATATATATTTCTCTTTCTTCTCCCCATTTTTTTCATCCAGAAAATACTTAGGCTGCACACCACGCTGAGCAATCAATGTAAAGCCACGTTCCCGCAATTGCTTATCTGGTTCAGCAGAAGGATCTATGAAGCGATATTCGAGTTTATTGTTTGAGTAGGCTTTAAACTGATCCAGTTTTTCCTTGATGGATTTTTTCAATCGTTCATAATCCGGATTTAAATCACCATCCAGGAAAATTTCTACGTACATATCATCATCCAACGAAGCCATTGCCTGCTGAGACATCGGTGAAATAGAGTAACGTTTGTCTTGAGTAAAATCAAGCCGGAAGAATTGTTCGGACAAAATAATATTCAGAAAAACCAAAATGGCTATCAGAAATATATATTCAAGTATATCGTTTTTCTTCTTCACGTTCATTACCACTTTCTGCTCCCTAAAACCAGTTTCGTTGATATAAGCATAATGCTTATATCACTAATAAAATAGAATACATTTCGAGAATCAACCACACCTTTACTTAGTGCTGTATACTGATAATCCAAGCCCAAAGGCAGTAATACTATTGCCGAACCCTCCCATAAATTGAGGCTAGCCAAATGATTAAATCCATTGTACAATACATAACATAACAGTAATGAAAGTATAAATGAAACGATCTGATTGTTGCTAATTGAAGATGCAAATACTCCTACTGAAGTAAATACACAGCCCAGCAAAAACAATCCAATATAGGAAGTCGCAATAGCAGCGGAATCAATATTGCCGACTGGTTTCCCCAACTGATACACGGAAAAATAATACAGAATGGTTGGAACTAATGCAAAAGCAACTAATGCACATGCCGAAAAGTATTTGCCAAGTATCAGGGCCCAATCACTGATTGGCTTAGTTAACAGTAGTTCAATTGTTCCATCCTTTTTCTCCTCAGCAAATGTGCGCATTGTGATTGCTGGAATCAGCATAAGAAAGGCTAAAGGTCCGTAGGAAAATAAGGTATCCATCTCTGCATAACCATAGTCAAGGATACTACTTTCCGGCAATACCCACATGAATAAACCAATGAATGTCAGAAAAACAAGGATCACTAAGTAAGCAATCAATGAATTAAGAAAAACGGCTATTTCTTTTCGGAATATACTCCACATATCAGCGTTATATTTTAGAAGTTAATTCACGGAAAATATTTTCCAGCGATTGTTCTTCTACTTTCATTTCAATAAGCGTCCAGCCTTTTTCTGCACATTCTTTAAAAATCAGCGGCCTTGTATCATCCTGAGTCGTTACGACTAACTCATATACATTACCACTTACATTACGAGTACCAGAAACAAAATCAAACCTTGTAAAATGTTCGATCGCAACTTCTTCTGTAAACTCCAGTCGAATGATTCGGGAAGAAGCATTCATATTTCTTATTTCAGCAATTGATTTATCTGCCACCAATCGCCCACGATCAATGATAATTACCTGATCACACAAAGCCTGTACTTCCTGCATGATATGAGTCGAAAATATGACTGTCTTATCCTTTGAAATCGTTTTGATTACTTTACGTATTTCAAGAATCTGATTCGGATCAAGGCCAGTGGTAGGTTCATCTAAAATCAACACTTGAGGATCGTGTAATAATGCCTGAGCAAGACCAACTCTTTGTCTGTACCCTTTTGATAAAGCACCTATTTTTTTATACTGCTCAATCTGCAATCCGCAGAGTTCGATCATATCATTAATACGACTTGCAAGAGAATTCCCTTTCATTCCATAAAGGCCACCGGTAAACTGGAGATATTCCTTCACATACATATCCAGATATAGTGGATTATGTTCCGGCAGATAGCCTATATTGCGACGAACTTCAATAGGTGAAGTTTCGACATTATAGCCACAAACTTCAATCGTTCCCGAGGTAGGTGGAATGAAGCAAGTTGCAATTTTCATCGTTGTTGATTTCCCGGCACCATTGGGGCCTAAAAAACCAGTAATCTGACCCTTTAAAGCCGAAAATGAGATTCCATCCACAGCGCGCTGCGAACCATATAGCTTAACCAAGTCTGTTACCAACACCGACATATATCTAGGAAATTTTTCAAAAATACGGATATTTTCTGAGTTTTTAGTCTGTACTCAGTAGTATATGCAATGAAAAGATTTTGAATGCTTTACATTATTATTACAAGGTCCAAACATTGGATTTATCCATGCATCGTTTCTCTTTTCCCATATTTATTGAGTATAGAGGCTTCATACTCTAAAAATTCCTGCCAACGTTTATCAATATCCTCTCCTTCTCCATACTGACGGGCATATGCAATAAATGTTTTATAATGCGTTGCTTCGCTGATCATTAATTCGCGATAAAAAGCACTTAGTTCTTCATCTTTTATTTGTTCGCTCAATAGTTTAAAGCGTTCGCAACTACGGGCTTCTACTAAAGCTGAAAACAGTAATCGATCGATCAGGACAAACTTGCGTTGATAACCTTTTCGCATGAAGGTATATAATTCTCCTACATAATCATCTTTACGCTCCCGACCAAGTACAAAACCGCGCGCCTTGATTTTATCATGTACCATTTCAAAATGAATCAATTCTTCCTGAGAAAGTTTAATCATGTCAGTTACCAAATCAGAATACTCAGGGAAGTTCACAACAAGGTACAATGCATTACTGACAGCCTTCTGTTCACACCAGGCATGATCGGTTAATATTTCAGAAATATTTGACTCGACAATATCAACCCAACGAGGGTCCGTGGCTAATTTTAATCCTAACATAAAGCAAAGATACAAAAATGATAAAGGAATCTAAAAAAGAATCCCTATAAGGCATTCTTAGTAATTCAGTATCAATATTTTTTAATCAAAAGAAGCATATCCTGTCGACTAAAAATACTATCTTTAAGTAACCGTAATCCATAGGATTTATTAACCCTAAAATGCAAAAAACACTTTTATCTATCTGTCTTTTTTGTTGCATTATTTTTGCAAAGGCTCAATCCTGGCAAGAGTTGGGTATTAATAACAATCGATTGAATGTAAACGGTCAAATCGAATCCATTACAACGGACATTTATGGCAATGTATATGCTGCCGGAGATTTTGATGATGCGAATAATTTGTTTTATGTAGCCAAATGGAATGGCACAAAATGGTCTGAACTTGGAACAGGCAATAATGCGCTGAAATCTTATGGTTATATTCTTTCCATTACATCTGATAAATCCGGAAATATATACGCTGCTGGTTTTTTAACGACTCAGCAAGCATACTATTATGTTGCTGTCTGGAATGGTACAAATTGGAGTGAAGTGGGTTCAGGTAATAATGTTATTAACGCCAATGGTCCAATCGAAAGTATTATAACGGATAAAAGCGGTAATATTTATGCAGCAGGACTTTTCTATAATTCTTACGGGCAAAAATATGTTTCAAAATGGAATGGATCAAGCTGGAGCGAGCTCGGTTCCTTCCCAAACACATTGAATGCAAATGGTTCCATTTTATCGATTACTACTGACAATGCAGGCAATATCTATGCAGCTGGAACATTTACCAATTCAAGTGGTAAAAAATATGTAGCAAAATGGAACGGAACAAATTGGAGCGAACTTGGTTCGGGTACTTCACGATTAAATGCTAACAATTCTATTTGTTCAATTTCAACAGATCGTTCAGGAAATATATATGCTGCCGGCATGTTTACAAATGCTAATAAAAAACAATATGTAGCCAAGTGGAATGGTACAAGCTGGAGTGAATTGGGCTCCGGTAATAATTCATTAAATGCTGATAGTACAATAAAGTCAATTATTATCGATACAGCTGGAAATGTATATGCAGGTGGATCATTTAAAAATAATAATGGAAAAAGATATGTTGCACAATGGAATGGAACCAACTGGAATGAATTAGGTTCTGGCAATAATGCCTTAAATGCAAATCAGGATATTCGTGCTATTGCAACAGATAATTTGAGTAATATCTATGCTGGAGGGCTTTTTAAAGATGTGGGGGGAAATCCATATGTTGCAAAATGGGACAATCCAAATACTATAACCTCAACGATCCTCCCTTCAACAATTAATAAAATTACTGTTTATCCAAATCCAAGTTCTGGTATTATTTATGTTAAAACCCCTGAACCTGGTCAATTAACAATATGTGATATTTCCGGCAATGTTGTTTTTGCTGATTACTTAGATCAATATGATAATTTTAATGCAATTGATCTAAACAAGCTAATCAATGGATTATATATACTACGCTTTAATGGAACAAACAATCTATATTCATCATTAAAGTTAATCCGTCAATAGTGATTGATTACTATTGACGGATTATTATCAGTTATTTAATTTTTACTATTCTGGCTGAATAAGTACCTTCCTGAGTCTGAATAATCACATTGTATAATCCATCGGCAAGACTCTCCCCTACTTCAAGCTCTGTTCTGTTGATCCCTGTCTGGATGTACACCAAGGATCCTGTTGAACTGTAGATCGTAATACTTTCGATCGTACCCCCGTTCTTCAGCTCAACTTTCGTTGTGTTCTCAAATGGCTGAGGATATACCACGATGCTTGTGCCGCTGATACTGCCGATTGTTCCGGTTGTGGTACACGCCGTTAAGCCTGTTGTACCTCCTGTACAAACTCCGCAATTATCAATCGAAGCTGTTCCGTTCAGCACATTCGCACAATCATAACAGTTCGTGGACGAAATACTCACAACCAGGGCCGATGATGTACCGGCACATCCTGATCCGTTACTTACCGTTACGGTATAGCTTCCTGCTGCTGTTGCTGTATACGTCTGACCCGTTCCTACCTGATTGGTTCCGTTATCCCAGCTATACGTGGATGCTGTACCGGTACTCAGAACTGTCTGACTTCCTGTACACATCGGCATCGTTGAGCTGCTCGTAACTATTGGTGCAGGCAAGGCATTTACCGTAACTGCTATTACAGCTCTTGCACTCTCACAGGTACCGGATGTCTGGCTTACATAATAATTCGTGGTTCCGGTAACTGAAGTATTCGGTACCGGCGCTGTTGTACTTCCTGTGCCTCCCGTTGATACTGTATACCAAAGTAATCCTGTTCCATTTGCTGTCAAAACTGTTGCTGTGGCATTCTGGCAATAGGTTACAGGTGTTGTTACCACTGGGGCTGTCAGACTTGTATTGACAGTAATTGCAATTGTCGCTCTCGGGCTTTCACAGCCGTTTGTTGTCTGGCTTACATAATAATTGGTTGTTCCTGTATTTGCAGTATTGGGTGTTGGGGCTGTTGTGCTTCCTGTGCCGCCTGTTGCTGCTGTATACCAAAGTAATCCTGTTCCGCTTGCTGTCAAAGCTGTTGCTGTTGCTCCTTGACAGTATGTTACAGGTGTTGTTACCGCTGGAGCATTCGGTATTGTATTTACTGTCACAGCAATCGTTGCTCTGGGACTTTCACAACCTGTTGTAGTTTGACTTACATAATAGTTTGTCGTTCCCGTTGCGGTTGTCACTGGTGTCGGGGCTATTGTGTTTGAAGTTCCTCCCGTAGCAGCGGTATACCATTTCAATGCTGTTCCATTTGCTGTCAATGCTATTGCTGTTGCTCCTTGACAGTATGTTACAGGGGTTGTTACTGTCGGTGCATTCGGTATAGCATTTACTGTTAAAGCAATTGTTGCTCTGGGACCTTCACAGCCATTTGACGTCTGGGACACATAATAATTCATGGTGCCTGTATTTGAAGTAGATGGCGTCGGGGCTATTGTGCTTGAAGTTCCTCCCGTAGCAACGGTATACCATTTCAATGCTGTTCCGGTTGCTGTCAATGCTATTGCTGTTGCATTCTGGCAATACGTTACAGGTGTTGTTACCGCCGGTGCTGCCGCTATAGTATTTACCGTCACAGCAATCGTCGTTCGTGGGCTTTCACAGCTATTTGTTGTCTGGCTTACATAATAATTAGTGGTACCTGTAGTTGTTGTGGATGGTGTCGGCGCTGTTGTACTTCCATTTCCGCCAGTGGCTGCGGTATACCATTTCAATGCTGTTCCTGTTGCTGTCAATGCTATTGCTGTTGCTCCCTGGCAATAGCTTACAGGGGTTGCTACTGCCGGTGCTGCCGGAATCGCATTTACTGTTACAGCAATTGTTGCTCTCGGACTTTCACAGCTATTTGTTGTCTGGCTTACATAATAATTAGTGGTACCTGTATTTGTTGTAGATGGTGTCGGAGCTGTTGTACTGGAAGTACCTCCTGTTGCAGCGGTATACCAGAGTAATCCTGTTCCGGTTGCTGTCAAAGCCGTTGCTGTTGCATTCTGACAGTATGTTACAGGTGTTGTTACTGCCGGTGCTACCGCTATAGCATTTACCGTCACAGCAATTACTGCTCTCGGACTTTCACAACCACTTGTGGTCTGGCTTACATAATAGTTGGTCGTTCCCGTTGCGGTTATCACTGGTATCGGGGCTGTTGTGCTTGAAGTTCCTCCCGTAGCAGCGGTATACCATTTCAATGCTGTTCCGGTTGCTGTCAATGCTATTGCTGTTGCTCCCTGGCAATAGGTTACAGGTGTTGTTACCGCCGGTGCTGCCGCTATAGTATTTACCGTCACAGCAATTGTTCCTCTCGGACTTTCACAACCACTTGTGGTCTGGCTTACATAATAGTTGGTCGTTCCTGTTGCTGTTGTGGATGGTGTCGGGGCTGTTCCACTTCCTGTGCCGCCTGTTGCTGCTGTATACCAAAGTAATCCTGTTCCGGTTGCTGTCAATGCTACAGCCGTTGCATTCTGACAGTATGTTACAGGTGTTGTTACCGCCGGAGCTGTCGGAATTGCATTTACTGTTACTGCAATCACTGTTCTGGAACTTTCAATCCCACCCACTGTTTGTGTTACATAATAATTTGTGGTTCCAACTGAAGTCGTTGATGGTATTGGTGCTGTTGTACTACCAGTTCCTCCTGTTGCTGCTGTATACCACAAAAGATTCGTTCCTGTTGCTGACAATGCTGTCGCTGATACTCCCTGACAATAAGTAATAGGTGTGATTACCGTTGGAGGATTCGTTGCAACAGCACTTGTTGTATTCGCTAAATAAACATTTCCTTGATTTGGTATAACATCAAATACAATAGATGTTGTTCCATTAACCGTCGATAAGGTATAAGCAGTAATTTTTCCACCAATATATAATTTCGGCGTTGTCCAACCAGTTGGCATAACCCGACTGATCGTGATGGGAACATTATAAATAGAATTATTCAGATTATCCGCAACAACAAGTTGAAGTGAATCACTTGTAATTTTAGTTTCTGTCAAAGAGGCGGCATTTCTTTCTTGTATATATTTAAAAACATTTCCGAATGTTGCAACCCAGAAATCGCCAATATTGGTGTTCATATACGCTAAGTGTGATTGCAGTTCTACTGACTTTGTGGGTGAGTAACCAGGATCAGTATCGATTGCATGTGTTAAAAATACACACCATCCTTTTGATGCCTTAGCTGCAGCTACCTTACTATTAAAATCCGCAGCTACCTGAACAGGTCCTTGCGTACCTGTAATGATAGAACCGATATCATAAAAATCATTGGGTGTTTGCAATTCAACCTGATTATTGCAAGTTCTACCTGCAATATAATATTTCTGAATAGTTGGCAAATCTCCTTCCACACAATTAGGATATGCCACGGTAACACATTGCGCATTCGGAATTTTAGAGTTAATGGTAGCCTGAGATTGTCCTAATTCGGTATTCTGATTGGCAACAGATATCGTATTTAATGTTGGGTGAGTATTGGTATGACTACCTATTTCATGCCCGTTATTAGATGCTGATAATAAACCACTCCAATTGGGGCTCCAGGTAATAACAGTAAATAATGTAACCTTGAAATTGTATTTATCAAACATTGGCACTGCCGTTAGCAATTGATTGGGACAGTCATCGTCCAGCGTATAACTGACGGCTGCCGTTTTAAACTGATGCCAGGTCGCTACCTGATAACCGGGTGCGATTTGTGATTTTGCTTCGTTAATAAATAAAATTGTACATGCAATTAATGCGATGATAGTAACAATAATGACTTTACTGATCTGGTTTCTTTTTTCCATTTCCAAACGGTTATAATAAGGTAAATGCGAAATCTATTAACTGGAGAAAACAATTCCAGTAATATTTTCTACTATAATAAATAATCTTGGGTATTGAGACAGTAAATTCGGATTTCTAAGAACCCTACGATTAAAAAGTGAAAAGGTAAACAGTGTCCACCGAATAAATATCTTAAAAAACTATTCTAATATGAAGTCATTGAAAGGAATAGTCTAAAAACATAAAAATACTTAAGAAACCAAATGAAGATTTTCTGTTTATTACAGTGAAAATACACTGTAATAAACAGAAAATTAAGAAAGTAATAAAAAAAGAACTTTCAGTAAACTGAATCTATTTCTTCGGCACTTGTCTATCCAAAAATGCGGCAGCTGTATTATTGTAGGCATCGGTAAGCGCTGAACGTTTAGTATTCAGTGCATCTGTTTTACTATTATACGCATTGATAGCATCATTGTATTTCTTAAGGGCAGTGTTATATTGATCTACCTCTGCTTTTGTCACAGCAGATTTGGGTTTTGACTCAACTATTTTGCGAACTCTTTCAAACTCTTCTTTAATAACAGAAAATGCAAGCATACTGGTTATCTGATTAGCTGCTTCATCCTGGTAAAAAACTAATAAATTTCTACAAGCAGATTCCACAGAGCCGTCACCTTTGTAAGGCGGCATAGTGTCTAAAATTTTAAGACTTTCTTTAGAAGATGCAATTAAGGTATTGCGACTTTCCTGAACGGTATTATTATCATTTGCAGAGAGTGCCTTCAGCATTTTCTGTTCTTCAAAGGAATTTTTAAAGAGAATTAAATCCAATCTGGTTTTATATCGGATAACATTATTGGCAATTTTAATAATACGGTCTTTAGTATCTTCAGATTCATTCATGGTTACACCGTTATCAGAAGCAAATTTACGCTGAGCTCTAATAACTATATCACCGGCATTACTCATTTTAGCATTTGCAACTTCCTGAGCATGCATATATGCTACCATCAGATCATATGAATTATTTGAATTTGATTCCAGATCCAATATTTTGGAATAATCCTGTGTCAATACATTATACGTTATATCAAGATAAGCAAGCACCGAATCCCGCAAAGTAGTGCTACCATTAAACGCTTTCACTTTGGCTATTTTTGATCGCGATGATTTAACAGTTGAAATAACTTCTTGTCTTTTCGACTCTGCCTTTCGAGCACTTTTACCATGAGCAACTTGAGTTACATAATCAAAGTAGTCATTCTTTATTTTAGAAAATTCTGAAGACATACTATTCATGTATTCAGCGGCAGATTGAGAAAAAGAATATTGTACTGTAATAAGAAAAAGAAATAAAAGCGAAAATAATTTACGTGTAGGTTTCATATAAAATACTTTGTACGAACATACTAAAAATAATAAGGAGGACAAAATACAATGATTAGACTATCTTAAATATAATCACAAGTCCAGAAATATTTATATCTCAAATATAATATCAAAAACTTATTCACTTTATATCAGCCTTAATATGAAGCCCTTGCAATAGTTTTATGGTTATTAATTGATTTTCATGAACTTGTTGAAGTTGCTGTTCCATCAGAACTGTTATTGTTTGATGGAGAGCTAAAATCTCATTATCAACTTTTAGATTCTGAGCAATGATTTTATTATTCTTCTGATTCTGCCAATGCTGACTCATCATAATTACAGGCGCTTGTATGGCTGCAATGCCCGCAAGCATAAAAGTCATCAGTAAAAAAGGGAATGGATCAAACATATATTTGGCTGCTACAAATACATTGTATACTACCCATATAATTATTATTGAAGCAAAAGCAGATATAGTTATCCAGCTACTGACAATTTTAAACATTCGGTCAGCAAATCGTTCACCAAATGTAGGATTCTCTTCCTCTGAATTTTCACGCATCCGGATTATTGTTTTAACTTTAACAATAGCCTCGATAACCGTTTGATGTAAAATTTTTACTTTTTCGCTAGGCATAATTTATAATACTATCCTTTATCTTCGTCCAGATCATTGTGATCATCTCCACCTAAACTGTAATAATTATTTTCTTCATCCTCACTTCCTATACTTTCCTGCTGATCGTCCAACTCTGAACCCGGGATATCCAGATCACCTCCTGACATATCATCTTCAAAATCTTTTTCATTATTTCCTTCATTATCGAACTCAGAATCTTCATCCGCATTTTCCTGATCATCATCATCTACTTCTTCTATTCCCTCACCATCCTCGTTTTCTTGATTATCTTCATTATTATGGCCAGAACTATCATCTTTAATTATTCTTTTTTTATGTGAGCTTTGAATATCGTACATATCATCTCTGGCTAGATTTGCTTCAATTTCTTTTTGTGACAAAACAACATCATTTGAAAGATATAAGGGATATGGAGGATTAGTAGTTTGAGGTTTCATACTTGTCTTTATACCTGGCAGATTCTTTTTTTTAGCTTTTTTTTCCATTGGTTATGCTGTTAGTATAGCTGAAGCAAGGTGGATTAATTCCATGGATATTTGTTACACAATTATTTCAAAAAGTTACAAAATTAAATAAATGTGTAAAGGATATTGGTGCTTAATAATCAGCATTCAATACTAAGTCTAATAAAACTATTTAAACTTCATCTCAAAAATATCAGATCCTAGCATACAGATTGAATCTATATCCAGTTATAATTTCTTACAATGAAAGATATAAGTCATAGATAGAATTATGTAATAGCCATCTTCATTAATATAAATACATTTAGTCGTTCCAAAAAGCAAATGAATCCTAAAGCAATTATACATATGAAAGGTATCTATAAAACATTAATTATTTCGGCTTTATTTACATTGATAAATTTCACTGTAAATGCTCAAACTGCTCCAATACCTACTCCAGATATATTACAACAAAACCAGCCTCTTCAAAACCCATCTGATCAAAATCAAACACCGCGAATAATACCGTTGCAAACACAACCTTCAACCAATACTAATACTGTTTCACCAAATAGTGTTCCTCAAGTTCAGAATTTACAAAAATCAGATCTTGATAATTCTATCTATAACCCCAACGCAATAAATGGTGACCCTCAAAATCTTTTGAATACAAGTCCTGCATCCAAGTGACTCATATTAACATTGAAATTCCGTTTAGTATTTAAGATTAGTAACGAATATATAATATCTTTAGACTGTCCCAGATAAATATTAAGATTTAACCATCATATCATGAATTGTCGGTTTAGGACATTCTATTTTTGTTAGGATTAATTGATTTGTATTTTCTATTATAAGCTGATTTTTAGAAAATGAGATATTGAAATAATATAAAGGTTGATGAAAATCTAAAAATGATACCCTGATTTTAAGCTGTTCACCAAATACCATTAATGAAAAATGATCTTGTGTATCATTAGCAGTTTCTAAAGATTTGTGGTTATTTTCTTTACATTTTCTTATCATACCGTTTATGATATTATCATGTTTATGCCCCATATTGTAAAATTTATAAAAATGATTGTCATTACCAGACCAGCAAGTATTTTCTAAAAAATCTAAGTTTTCCATAAAATATGAAGATTTAATTAACTGAATGTACAAAAATTTTACTATTTAAAAGAAACATTATTATGGACAAACCTAATATGACCAAGATAGAATCATTGCAAAAATATCTTTTTGAGAATGATTATAAATATGAAACATTAAGTTTAAATGGTAAAGAATTTATCGTTGTATCAGATGAATCACTAAGTAGAATAAATTATTGTTGGAAACCTTGGACTGAACCAATATTTGGTAATCCTACTATAAATTGTAATTCAAATAACTAAGGTTAAATTATATGATCGTAAATCTTTTAATTCTGAAATTAAAAATTCTGTATTCTTTTTTATGATTTGTATAATAGTAATTAAATCACTACGTAATAAATCAATATTTATGATTTTATCTAAATAATATTCACCATTGGGTAAAGCATATTCTATTTTTGTTTTACTATCAATTATAATTTTTGAAAATCCATATTCTTCCATTTTACTATATAGAAGATTATAATCTTCTGACTTTCCATTATGTATTTCAATTCTAACAATAAAATTACTCATGGTTAATTCTTTTTAATTTCTCATAATATACTAGATTTTATAAAATAATTTTCAACTTTTTAATTTTTCATACTATTTAAGTATGTATGCTTAGACCAATCAAAACTTATGTATTAACACCAAAAGAATACTTTAAATGTGTTCTTGCCAGATATTATAGAATGATCAGATTCTATAATTTGTTAAAATTTGAACTCAATGATAATAGTCTGGATGACGGTGAAACTGTTAAACGAATAGCTGATAATCTTCGATCACTTCAACGTGATTTTGACATGAAAATAAGTCCTAAAGAATTAAATGTAGGAACAGAATTTTTTGATTTATCGGATGATGATATGAAATCAAAATCTTTAACTGGAGTTAAAGATTTTTTTGGCGATGAATATCCAGCATATCATATTGCCGTTGGAAAGGATAAGAATAATGAAAAATAATATACTTACAATTGATTTAAATCAAATCAATATTGATCCAGAACAACTAAAGAAGCTATCTGAAAAATTAGTGTACGAATTACAATTAGGGCAACTCAATGAACTTAAACACCTTCATTATGAATCTTTAAAGCAGTCCGAACAATAAGCATTTTATTTTTAGGTGTTAGTTTTAATAATTCCTCTCTTTGTTCCTCATTAAGCGTAATATATAAATGAGAAAATAGTATAACTAATTCACTATAATCTTCATTCAATTTTTCATTGGTTTTTATATATGATTCAATACGAGTTTTATCTTCACTCAAAAAGTCTAATAGTTCTTGTTTAATATTATCATTCATATTTTTAAAGTTTTTTTAACTTCATTAAATCAATTTGTGCTTCCAAAGAAGCAATAACTTTGTCTTTGGTTCTTATTATTTCATCTAGTAGTTTAACATCATTAATAGTGGTGTTAACATTGCCACTATTTGAAGAATTATTGAAAAATACTCTTTTATCAAAGCTGATAATATCTTCTATATCTACCTGTAAAAAATCAGCTATCTCTTTTAATCTGGAAAGAGTTATATCCTGTTCATCATTTTCCAATTTGCTGTAATTAGCCTGAGACATTTTTAGATGTTCAGCAATAGTCTCCTGTTTATAACCTTTAAATTCTCTGAATTTTCTTATTGAATTACCAACTTTCATATTCTATAGCAAAGTATTTTATTTAATGTACTTCCAACAAGTTATAAAATATTCCTGTAGCATATATTATATAATCCACTTTTTTTCATTATTACACTGATTTATTGGAATTTCCGAGAAAAATAACCAGCTAATCAATCATTTTATGAAGAAAATATTCATTACTATTTTTTCAATAGTTCTAGTAGTAAATATATCAAAAAGTCAAAATTGGATTGAATTAGGTACTATTGGGAATTCGTTGGATGTTACTCAATCTATTAACTCAATAATCGTGGATAGTGTTGGTAATATTTATACAGCAGTATATACAAATGTATATAAATGGAATGGTGTTACTTGGTCAATATTAGGAAGTGGTACAACTGGTCTCAATGCTAATGGAATTATTAATACAATAGCTATGGATAAATCAGGTAATATATATGCTTCTGGCAATTTTACTAATACTAAAAATAGTGCTTATGTAGCAAAATGGAATGGTATTAATTGGTCAAAAGTTGGAATAGATAGTGGTAATACATTTGGTATTTCTTCAATGGTTATAGATAATAATGATAACATATATATTGCTACCAATAGTATTAAAAAATGGGATGGTAACAGATGGATTATCATTGATAGTTATGGTTCAGCATCTAATCTTGTTGTAGATAAATCAGGTAATTTATATTATGGATCAGATTTAGATTCAAATAATGCTTACTATGGCACAGTAATTAAATGGGATGGTAATAAAATATCTCATTTCGGAACAGTTAAAGTTATTGGATCTATTAATCATATAGCCATAAATGGTTCAGGAAATATATTTATTTGGATTAGTAATCAAGTATTAAAATGGAATGGTAATGGTTGGAATCAAATAGGTAATAATACTGGTAATATAACATCTATCATTATAGATCACTCTAATAATATTTATGTAGCTGGATTTTTTACTGATATAAATGGGTATCATTATGTTTCTAAATGGAATGGTAGTTCATGGGTTGAATTAGGAACTGGCATTACATCTTTAAAAGCAAATAATTCAATAAGTACAATTGCGCTGGATGATTCTGGTAATGTATATGCTGGTGGTTTATTTACCAATACAGATAATTACATATATGTTGCTAAATGGAATGGAACTTTATGGAGTGAACCTAGTTGCCGTATTAATGATTTAATATATGATTTAAATAGAAATGGTAGTATAAATTCAATTATTACAGATGATTCTGGTAATGTATATGCTGGTGGTGGTTTTTTAGATATTAATAATAATCATTATGTTGGAAAATGGAATGATTCAATTTGGTCAGAATTAGGAACTGGAAATAACTCTCTTAATTCAATACCAAATGATAATCTCCAACAACCTTATTATTATTCAGGTGAAATTTTAACTATTGCTAAAGATAACGTTGGAAACATTTATGCAGGAGGTGAATTTACTGATGCTAATGGTAATTTTTTTGTCGCTAAATGGAATGGTGCTACTTGGTCAGAATTAGGTTTAAATACGAATAATCTTCTAAATGCAAATAATTTTATAAATTCAATTGTAACTGATAATTCAGGTAATGTATATGCTACAGGTCAATTTACTAATTCTAAAGGGTATTACTATGTCGCAAAATGGGATGGGATTTCATGGAGTGAACTAGGTACATTAAATGCTAATGGAATTATTAATACAATGACCATAGATAATTCTGGTAATATATATGTGGCTGGTGAATTCAATGATAACAACGGATATTACTATGTTGCTAAATGGAATGGAAGTTCATGGAGTGAATTAGGATCATTGAATGCTAATGACAGAATTAATTCAATTGTAGCTGATAATTTAGGTAATGTTTATGCAGGAGGTAATTTTTTGGATAATAGTTATACTTATAGTTATGTAGCTAAATGGAATGGTAGTTCGTGGATCGAATTAGGTACTGGATCTAATGTCTTAGTTGCAAATGATGTAATACGTGCTATAGCTATTGATAAAAATGGTAATATCTATGCAGGAGGTAATTTTACTAATAATAATGGCTATACATATATAGCTAAATGGGATGGTAATACTTGGAATGAGATTGGTAGTTTTAATTCAATTTCGGCTATTACCTGTATAGTATCCGATAAAGATAATAATATATACGCTTCCGGTGGTAAAGATAGTTATGGATATTTTTATGTAGCCAAATGTATTAATAATTCAACTCCAACTGCAATAACCAACCAAATAAATACAACTAATATATCAGTCTATCCTAACCCAAGTACAGGACAAATACATATTAGTGCTACTGAAAATGGGAGTTTAAATATCTATAATGTACTTGGTGAATTAATTGTTTCAAAACAGGTGTTTAAAGGTACTAATGATGTTGATTTAAGTAATCAACTAACAGGTATGTATACGATACTGTTCACTAACCCAAACAATACCTATACACCAGTTAAATTGATTAAAGAATAAACTATGGAAATAAGATATACAACACACAAGGCGTATGAAAATACTGATGATATTGTTTCATTAACAAATGTGTTTGCAAATGATAAAGATATCTTGAATAAATTTGATTCAGATAAAACATTTGATACTAGTGAAGACGATTTTAGAAATCAAATTGAAAAATATATAGCTGGTGTATTAAAAAAATCACAAAGTAATATTAACTTCATCTGGACAAATTTAGAAACTGAATAATTAAACAAAATTATTATGGGAGAAAACAAAGAAAAAGTAAATGTTACTGCTAATATTGATTTAACATCAGTGATGGCTTTATTGATTGAAAATAATTCTTACTTGAAAGTTTTATTTGAATATAAAGTAGAAGAAATATCTGGTGAAAAAAGTGGTGACAAATATACAGAAGTATATAATGAATTAGAAAATGCAAGAGAATTATATGCACAAAAAAGTAGAAAGGCTTATTCTAATAATAACGCCTAGATAATATTATTTTTCTTGTATTCATACTACTCATATTTAGTTGATCCGTCATTTTATTTTCATTAATAACCATAGTAACATTGAAATAAATGTTCTTATGGTTATTTTTATTAAATAATCTTTGTAAAAATAGTTTCATATTATTAAATAGTAATAACAGATACTAAAAATCCAGTATCTGTTATTTTTTTAAGCAACCATTTTAACCTTTCCACCACGTACTTCATATTTTATATTCCAAAGTTCATATTGCTTGATTTTAGAAACAAATTGTTCTCTGGACTGACATTTAACCTGACTCAATTGTAATCTGTTTTTATTATCTCTGTTCACCATTCTTTCGATACATTTATGGAAAATACTGGCTTTCCACTGGCTTCTGTTTATTCTGAATGAAAATTCATTCAGGTAATCCATGCAATGATATTCACTTACATTGTGATAGATACCTCTTAGCCAACTCTTGTTTTGTTGAATCATTCTATTCACAGGTGAATTATTCTTAATTTTTGAGTCCTGAATGATATTCCAGTCAGCTTTTAATGGATTATAACTTTTCCACCCATCCGTTAATACAGTTGCTTCTTTTGAAATATGTTTTTCAAATATGGTTCTTAACTGCTCAGTAGAATAGTTAGCTAGTTTCATGGAGTACATTCTTTTAATTCTATTGTTTTCTGTTACTTCTACAGCCATAACCAATTTTACTTTCTTACTATCTGCTTTTCTACCAACAGCATCTTTTTCATAACCACCTATTACATATTCATCAACATAAACTTTACCAACCATAGGATATTGTTCTGTCGATGCCATTGCAGTTCTTACTTTTTTCATAAACAACCATGCACTATCTTTATTAATATCATATTTTAAACTGATTGCTCTAGCTGACATACCTTTTGTGGTAACTGTCATTTCATAAGTAATCATAAAAGCCTTTAGCAAACCAAATTTTACTTTATGAAATAATGTACCTGATGTTGCTGATTTAATATTTCTACATGATCTGCAAACTTGTGTATATGGTTTCATTCCAATGTATGAGGTATTATTGTTACATTTGGAACAAACAAAACCTTTTGAAAATTTAAGATTATATAAGTATTCCATACAATCTTCATCGGTTTTAAACTGTTTCAACAATTCAATAAATGATGTACTAATAAAGGGAGTAACGATAGTATTTTCAATAGCTGGTATCATAAGATTATATAAGTTTAATGTGTTTATATAATCTTATACGTAACTGATTATCAAATAGTTACAATAATGTTGAAATATTTTAAAAATAATTTTTGTAAATAGAAAACATATACTAAAACCAGTTATATTTTATGAATACAGTACAAGAAGCAATAGATTTATGTGATAAAGTAAGTAAATTACTCTATCATAGTAAAAATGGAAGTTTTATTATATCATTTTTAAATGGTAATAAAATTACGGTATATATTTCATTGATAAAAACAGAATGGACACCACAAAATTTTACCTCTCTTATATATACTTTTACAAATAATGTTAGTGATATAACAGTTTATAATATCTATGATATAAAGGATATCAATTAAGGTGTTTTAAAAATTCATTAACTGAAATAAAATCAAAATCTTTTTTGATTAATGAAGTATCAATAACACCCAGATAATTTAGATCATTATCATATTCAGCTTTTATTTCATGTTTATAAGCACCATCTTCTGATTTGGACACAACATAAAAGAATGTATCTGAAAAATGGATTAGATAATCTTTTTCATTATATGTAAAATAGAAAAAGACTACACTTTCGGTTGGGTTCTGTATATTCCATTTTGAAACGTATTCTTTTAGTAACTCAGTAAATTGTAAAATAGTATTTCCCATAATAATAAATAGATAAAAATAATTTTGTAGATGGAAAAATTTAAAGATTGTTATGATATCTTTTTATCAAAAGCTTTTGATACTGACGAATGTGCAAACTCATGTAAAATACACGATGCATTTGGTGGATTAGATGGACAGCATCACAATTGTTTAGGTTGTAATTTTTCTGATAGTTCAGAATTAATATTGAAATATTTAGAAAAACATGAAGAACTAAATGATATACAACGAAATTTTACTGTTTATATACTTTTATTATACCTTTTAGTTGAAAGAATTGACATAGTATTAGATATTATTCAATTGCCAGAAATATACAGAGAGAAACATTTCAAAATTTTTCAAAGGATTAGAAAATGGGCAAATTTTATAAAACATCCCAAAGCTTTTATATTAACACATCATCCATTTTACGATTTTGAAAATAGTGGAATTGTCCATACACAAAATTTTAGTCTTAAAATAGATGATAATTTTGTAACAACTTATTATAAAGGACAAAAAGATCCTATAATTCAAAAGAAAACAAATAAAGAACTTTACGAAAAACTTAAAAATAAATCTAATATACTCGTAGTGTTTCCTGATATTACAAACCTTACTGAAAATTTATGTTACTCATATAATAAATTCATTGATATTATAATCAATAATGAAGTTTATATCGAAATATTAAATGATGATACAACTATTAGTGATTATTTTGAAAATGCTGAGTGACCTTTCGCCGAATCGAACGGCATTACAGTGACTCTTGGTAAAGTTTATAATAAGTTCCAATCCCCTGCCGAGGAACTAAAGGTCAAAAATTTAATTATCTATTTTAAATAGTAATAAATTCACTAAATTATCTATTTAATTATACCTGAACTGGAATTATCTTAATATTTATCTGGGACAGTCTAAATATCTTTTATGGTATCATTTTACTGATTTTTTAAGAATCGACTCAATCGTTTCAGTATTCCATAATATATTCTAACTTTACAAAAACATTGTTTTAGTATATTTTAAATGAAGCGATTCAATATTCAAAAAAGAGTGACATCACCACTGTTTGCTTTCATCCTATTCCTTTCATGTTTTAATAATCTTTTCTCAAAAAGTAATGAAACATTGGGAACTATTACAAATATAACCAGGGTAAAGAATTATGATACTAACACAACCTCATATACAGTAAATAATAATCAATACAGAATATACAATCATGTCACAAAAAAAAGAATATATACAAATAGTCAAAAATTACTTGGCACAACACAAGGCTCTTATATTACATTAACATCCGATAATTATATATTACCTTTTACCGGCTTACATTCGAATATGCAATTTCAACTGAATGCATCTAGCACCCCACCAACTTCCGGCCCTACTCCAAACCTGCCGACTGGATATAGCTCAACTGAATCAATCAACAATTCCAACGCTCATTCAGCCTTTAATATCGGCTTATTGGGTTTTGAATTTGGTGGTTTGAAATCTATTTATGGCAGATTAGAAATAGGCCACTTAGCCAATGCTGGAAACGGCTCTCCATGGTCAATAAAAACCGTACTTGGGTATAATATTAAATTACCAAAGAACGATTTTATTATTATTCGTCCTGAATTAGGCTGGACATTTATTTTCAGACAAATTAATTTTCAATCCATAAATGTATCTGGACTATCTATAACACAGGGAGGCAGAAACGTACAACAAACAAATACAAATATTGGTGTAGCCCTACACGAACATGTTTCTATTATTTCACCAGCTATTGGAATATGGCTTTTCCCAAACCACTCTCGATTAGTGCTACGGGTTAGTATGGGTTATAACTATGTATTATCTGATTTTTATTCAATAACAGTTGGTAACGTAAGACAAAACCCAGATCAGACAAATATTACTTGTACTAATACCAATGGTCACACTAGTAATTTTTTTATCTATAATGGCTTATTTGCGGGATTAAGTGTAGGAATTAGAATAAAATAACATTTGATATATGAGAAAATTTTCATCTATATCGCTATGGATAATAGTATGCATACATTTAACAGCTGCATCATTATGGGCACAAAAAGATACTATCCAAACAGCTGAAGCCATTGGAACAATTACGAAAATGTATTCTGGCCTATCAGGCGGTTCGTCTCGTTCTTATAATCACAATTATTCACCTGAGTATATGCAGATTAATTATGCGATTAATGGTACTGAATATTCCGGAAAAGTTTATGATATATATCCGTATGATGAATTTCGTGAAGGCCAGAAATTAATGGTACGATATGATCTTGCCACTCCAAATAATTTTACGATTCTATTATATAAACCGTATTTTTTCCCTTCTGAATTGCCCGATACTACTGAAGGAATGATTGCTACATTAAATGATACTACAAGCTGTCAGATTTACTATAAAACATATGATCCCAATGACAGTTTTGATGTAACCATACAAATACGAAACAGATATCTTTCTAATGGTATGTTTGACACCCTGCTGATCAAAGAGAATTTTGTTTATAAAGTAGTGTATAATAAAAATAATTTATCAGTATATAATTCTGAAATATTATTTAAGGATCTCATCACCAACTCTGGAACAGCTTTAAATAATCAAACCTACATGGCATTATATCACATGACTACAAAGTCTCCACTTGAAGCCATTGTAAATTTAAATAACTGCATGCGGCTTGATCCAGCTAACCCTTTTTATATCTTCCAAAGAGCCAAATGCTATGCGGATATGTTTGAAAATGAAAAAGCCTTAGCAGATTACAATACATACATTCAAATGAGCCCTAAAGAGACGCGCGGTTATATTCGTCGAGCAATAATAAACATTCGCTTGAAACAATATGATAATGCTATAAATGATTTAAACAATGTATTGACACATAATCAAAATCATGATGAAGCAAATTATCTGATGGGTGTTATATTATATGACAAAGGGGAATATTCAAAAGCGATTGAATACTACAACAAAGCCATTGCACATTCTAACAGAAATGATAAATCCTATTACTATTATGATCTGGCATTGGCCGAACAAAAAGTTTCAGGGCAAGAAACTAAAAGTATTGCTGATTTTTCAGAAGCAGAACAGGAATCCATTAAAAATAATTATAAACGAATTTATGGAGATCAACCGCATCCGGACAAACTTCATGCACAAACACATAGTTTATATGTAACACTGACATTAGATAATTCACTGGTACCATATACTGCCATTAATGGCGATATGAAAGCAACGCTGTCATTTCCTTATACCATCCAACAACAATCAGGACCTGTACAAGCAAATACATACAACCATTCAATGAATATGAATCATGGAAAAAATACAGCAGGAATTAATATTGGTATGCTGGGCTTTGAAGTAGGTGCTTACAAACGAATATATGGACGAGCGGAAGCTGGCTTTATCATATTAGATGGTAACGGCAGACCAATGTCCATTCGAACTGTTATTGGCTATAATGTAAAATTTTCAAGTAAAGATAAATTCATTTTTAGACCTGAAATAGGCTTTACATACATAAACAGGCAAATGCAATTTCATACGATTAATTATATTAATGGAAGCAGCACTGTTACTATTCAGGGACAAAATTTCACTCCATCAACCAGGTATACAACACTTAATATAAGCCTCCGGGAAAACGTTTTCAACTTCTCCCCATCAATAGGAATCTGGTTTCGTCCATACCAATCACGCTTAGTGCTTAGAGCCAACATCGGCTATACGTGTACAATCTCGCAGCAATACAGCGTATATTTCCAGGCAGGAAACAAAAGTTACAGAGAGAATCCGGATCAAACAACAATTTCATTTACAAATACAAATGGACAGAGTACCAATTTTTTCAAATACTCAGGTTTGTTTGCAGGAATAAGTGTTGGGATAAGAATACAATAATTTCCTTTGAAACTAATCGTATTTCAAGAAAAGTATAACTATCTCCAAACAAGCCCTATTATTAGAATCAAGATTCAATAAATTAAAGCTCTCGGCAATTTTGTAATAGTTATGCCTACTCATTAATACAAAAATACCAACAGCTATTTGGAAAAGATGAAACTTTTATTTAAATCGACTAATGTAGTGTAACGACTATATAATCAAGATACAGTTGAATCATAATTATTTAATACCAGTATTTAAAATCAATTTTTACACTAGTAACAATGAGTAAGGATAAGGCAACGGCTAAGTATTCTATTAACATTCATTTTGAAGCAATTAAATTACCTCCCTTTCAGGATATTCTTGTTGTGGCGAAAAATTCACATCACGGTAAAATAGGCTTATTTAAATCCTTTGAATTACTGATTCCAAATAATTTTGAAATTATAGAAATATTGGATGATGAAAAAGTGGATGTAGTATTCATTAATAAACGAATACTGGCTAAAATGACATCAGAGAAAGTAATTAATATTCTCAAAGACAAAGTATTTAAATATATATCGGAAGGAGAATTATTAAAGGTCGATTTTAACATAGCAATTTCATATACCAATATTGAAGACGAGTTGTAAATGAAAATTGACTATTTCATCAGAAGAGATTTTCATACTGCCTCGCCACATATAGGTGTAAATGCAGTAAAACAGAAACTGATACACAACGCAGCGTTGGTTGTACAGGAAGAAGATGATATTGTATTGGGCATATTGACTCCAATGGATATCATACAACGACCATATAATCTAGTTATTGATTGTATATCTCCTAAGTCTGTACTCTATGCTGAATGCGATCTGGAAACAGCTTTACAAATTATGCAGAAAGAACAAACGGATGTACTTCCTGTTTATGACAAGGAGCGTTTTGAAGGTCTTCTGTTCAAAAGCGATATCCTTGAATTTTTAATGGCTCAGAATACTGAACTGGAAAATAAAGTACAGGAGCGGACGGAATTATTACGAAAAAGTAGCGAAAGCATTAAGGCTTCTGAACAGGTATTGAAAGCCTTATTCAACAGCACACAATCAGTAATATTTCTGGTTTCATCCGAATATGAGATTCTTTTTTTTAATAAAAAAGCATATGACAATTCTCTGATACTACATCAGAAAGAGATTAAAATCGGAGACAATATTATTGACTATGTAACAGATACAGAAAACAATATCTATAAAAGTTTTCGGTCTGAATTTGAACGTGCACTGAATGGTGAGTATGTAATTGTTGAGAAAGAAATAAAATATACTGAAGAATCATCTATATGGTTTAAAACAGAATATTTTCCGGTTTATGAAAACGATCGAACCATTGGTGTTGCTATTATCATTACGGATATTAATGAAAAGAAAAAATATGAACTGCGAATCCGCAAACAAAATGAAACGCTTCAGGAAATAGCCTGGATTCAATCGCATAAGAACAGACAACCGATAGCAACCATTCTTGGACTCATGTCATTGATTCAAAAATCAGAACTAACAGAAAGCAATAAAGAAATTTTTGAACTGCTGGAAGTCAAAACTAAAGAACTTGATCAGATTATACATGAAATTGTTTCCAAAACCAATTCAATATATCGGGATGATGAAACAGAATGAGAAAGGAAACTATTACTTCTTCCAATAAAAATTTTTAGTTAAGATATATACCGTTCCTTTAAAACAATAACGCAAACCGTATTTCCTCCAATTATTTTTTATATGTTTATTCGTTTGATTATATGAAAATTGGATTGATGGTTCGTTTATAGTATTATTAACTTTCCATCGTTGAATAACCTTTCTATATCTGTCCGAAGTACGATATGATATATACACTAAATACCTCCCTGTATTATCTGTCACTATTGATTGCCCGTTAATTATAAACTTTTGATTGGCAAGTGGTTTTTTATCTGCACCATACATAATACCAGTAATAATGTAATTTCCTGTACAGCCTTTTCCAAATGATTTGGTGCTGAATCCGGTGATCATTAAAACCATGATCATGAGTGATGAAAAATATACTTTTTTATTCGAATGCATTCTTTAAAAGAATGAATAATAATCTACTCGACAACCAATTTATATACATACATTTTTAAATTAGTCTGTAAATAAACCATATAAATACCCTGATGTAATAAATATCCAGGAGGTAACACCATTATTTGGCTACTTGACTCCATTGTTTTGGTATCGGAAAAAATAAGCTTACCGGAGATATCTGTAATCTCTATTGTAACAGGCGTACTTTCTGTTAAACTCATCATCAGGTATAACGGATCTCTTCCACTCAATATCGGATTGGGGAATATTGAAAATGCATTTACTCCAATCAATTCCGCAGACAATACACTAGTATATGATGTTGCTCCATTATTATCCGTTTGCTTGATTCGGTAATAAACGATTTCGGAACCGGGATTATGGTCAATGATAGAATATTGCTGTATGGATACTGAGGAAGCCATGCCTGGAACAGAATCTATAGCAAACCAATGCATACCATCTGAACTTTTTTCAACAGTAAAAAGTGCGTTATTTTTTTGAGAAGCGGTACTCCATATTATGTGAATAGTAGTTTCGTCAGGAACAACATTAAAAGAAGTCCAGGTAACAGGCAAGGTGCAGCTACTCGAAAGAGTTAGATTATATAATGTACCTCCGTTTATACCTGCCCTTGCTCCATATCGGGGGTCCTGATTATTACATTTTCGTTTAGATGAAATCCTTGGTGCACTTCCCAAAGTAGGACTTCCTATTAATTCATTACCCGCACCTCCGGCATTAACATTTACTGTCACACCTACTGGTATGGATGGACTATTAAACCATACCAGCCCACCACCACCGCCTCCTCCTGGTGCATAACATTGTGTAGTATCCTGGTCGTAATAATTGTTTGCGCCGCGCCCACCAGTTGCTTCAACTGTTAGTGGATTCGTAAATGTACCAACGTTTAATAAAACGGTACCACCTGCCCCTGCGCCACCGGATCCATCACCTTCGGCTCCTACATTATGACCTACAAATCCCGATAAAGGATTAGTCAATATCAGATTATTATCCAGTCCATCTGCGGCAATCTTATATGTAGCACTATTAACAAGCGTATTAGCTGTTACAATAACGATACCGCCACCAGGTGTGCCAGGCGTATTCTGATTATTATTTTCCTGACTGCAACCTCCTCCTCCTCCCATAAATATTCGATTCGAAGCATAGTAGGGTGCAAGTCCATAACCTCCTCTTCCCCTTGCAGAAGAATCTTTTTGTTGATTCGCAGGTAAGAAATCCCAGCAATTACTATAATCCATTCCACCGATGCCACCAGCTCCATAATTACCACCGCCCCCACCGCCGCCATTCTGTTCGTTTCCACCGCCACCGCCATTGGCAATAGCTCCGGTACCAAATCCTAATGTTGCAATCGGAAGAGCAATACCTTCTGCTTTTTGACCGCCATGCACGACATAAGAATTGGTATAATATCCTGTAATACCTGTACACATCAGGTTTTTGCCAACCTTATAGGTAGCAGAATCATATATAACAGTATTGTTGCAGCCTGTTACAGTTACATAGCATCCGCAGCCTGGATTGGTTGGTGCACGCCATGCACCCGCACATACTGTAGCCCAGACAGGTGAGGCACTTGTGGCTGTTGCACAGGTAATATAAACATTGCCTGTTGTCCAGATAGTATCGTAAACAGTATCACCATTATTATAGGCAAATTTATCATCAAAGCAGAGTGCCCCTCCATCGTTAGTAGTTATACCAGGCCTGAATCCTTTATTACTTACATCAATATTGGCATTCAGTGTAATGGTACCACAAGATTCCAGTGCTAGCACACCACCGGTAGTTCCATTCCAAGCGGCAGCCGTAAGTGTATCTGTTACCGTTGCTCCTCCATTATATTGAGGCAAGGTAATTAATTGAACATTTCCTGAAGGAGTATAGCTTTTAACAAGCGGACTACTCAGCGTAACCGTTGAACCAGCCACTGATGCGATAGTAGCGACTTCATAGTTCCCTGTATTATTAATAGCCGTAATCGAACCAAAGATTGACGAATCGGGATTGGTATTGATACTTGCTCCCTGCATTTGCATTATAATAACTTTATTACCTGCAGCAAAGCCCGAAGCAGAGGTAACTGTGAGTGTAGTGGCTGTTGGGACGGCTGTAACTTTGGTGTAGCTATTAATAACGCCACTGATATTTTGAGGTACTGTGTAAACCTGAGCAAGAATGGAAGTACTTGCCAGATAACAGAATATATAAAAAATGAGAATTTGTATTTTCATCTTTATAGAATCAACTCGTAATGGGGCAGCAGAGAAGACTTTAATTAAAGACGTAAGAATTACTTGTAATTTTATATTAAATATACATTTTGTTCAATTGACAACCTAAATTGATGGAATTATTCTTTAACCAGTTTTAAAAATTAACGCGATTAATATCTCATTTACGCCTAAAAGGGATATTAGATTGTAACCAACAATGGATAATATATATTTTTCCAGATAATTTATTGGTAAATGATCTTAACCCTGCTCCCCTAGAAACTCAAACCTTAAGTAGTTAATTTTTTCGCCTAACTTCAGATATGTTTTTTCATAGGTCGTTTGAATACCATAATGCTCGGAAAGCAAATCGGATTGATAAAGATCATGGGTATAAACAAGATCTTTTATTTTGAAAGAAGGATCCTTCAACACTTCCAGAGTATGATCAAAAAGTGGTCTGTTATCGGTTTTGAAATGAATCTTGCCTCCCTGTGGCATCAATCGTTTATAAATGGTCATAAAACGCATACCGGGTAAACGTAGCTTCGCCTCACTTTCTCGTGGCTTTGGATCCGGAAAGGTAATCCAAATATCACTTACTTCACCAGGAACGAAAAAATCTTCCAGATTCTGCAGTTTTGTTCGTATAAAAGCGGTGTTGGTTAAACCTTGTTCAACAGATAATTGACTTCCCTTCCATAAGCGGGCACCTTTGATGTCCAGACCGATATAATTCATATTCGGGAACAATGCTGCCAGCCCCGTAGTGTATTCAGCCCTACCGCAACCAACTTCCAATACAATTGGATTATTATTCTTAAAATAATCGCTCCAGTGTCCTTTATAGAATGTGTAATTCTCTTTTTCAGGCTGAAATATATTATCTGCCTCTTCGTTCCATTTAAACCGTTCTAACTTTTTCCTTGCCATGCATTAAACAACCGCTAATTCACCCAGCACATATAAACTACCGCCTATCCAGATCACATCATCCGGTGAAGACTTTTCCATAGCCACTTTCACAGCCTGGTTAACATCTTTGATAACCATACCCTTTAATCCATTCTCAGTAGCCTTTTCGCATAAAGCTTCTGCGGACAATGCTCGTGGAGAATCCGCTTCACAAAAGTAATACGATGCTTCAACAGGAAGCAACGTCAACACATTCTGAATATCTTTATCTTTTACCATACCGATAACAATATGTATGGATTTATGCATTGCCCGCAACTGCTGAACCGAATACCTAATACCTGCTATATTGTGTGCTGCATCACAGATCACCAATGGACTATGTGATAAGACCTGCCAGCGCCCTTTAAAGCCCGTAAGATGAACAACATCTTTACAGCCTTTATAAATCGAAGTATCCTCAATATTCCAACCTTGTTTTTTTAATTCATTCAATACAGATAAAACACCTGGGATATTTTTTAATTGATAAGAGCCTAATAGTCCGCAATAAAGATCTTTAAATAGCAACTTGTTCTTTTGATGAACATCTGTCAATAAATAAGTCTGTTCAAAGCGAATATTGGTCAATTCATATTCTTCATAGGCCTTCACAATTGAGGCTTGGATTTCTTCCGCTTTCTGTTGGAAAACAGGAAACGTTTCTTCCTGGTATTCTGAAAGAACGACAGGTATTTGTTTCTTTATAATACCAGCCTTTTCACTAGCAATCTGGGGCAAGGTAGTTCCTAAGTATTGCGTATGATCAAAGCTGACATTGGTAATCAAACACAGCTCTGGTTGAATGATATTGGTAGCATCCAGCTTTCCACCCATACCCGTTTCTATAATGGCTATATCAACTTGCTGTAAGGCAAACCAATGAAAGGCAAGTATAGTAGTAATCTCAAAAAAAGATGGATGGTATTGCTTGAAGATATGATTATTATTGGAAACAAAAGCAGCAACTTCTTCTTGTGGAATTGGCTCACCATCCACTCGTATGCGCTCTGTAAAATCATGAATATGCGGTGAAGTATATAAGCCTGTTTTATAACCTGCCTCCTGCAATACAGCAGCAAGTAAATTAGAAGAACTGCCTTTACCATTTGTACCGGCAATATGAATGGATTTAAATTTGGTATGCGGATTATCAAAAGCAGCAGACAGCGCTGAAACATTGTCTAAACCTGGCTTATAGGCCATACCACCCTGTTTTTCAAAAGCAGGGTATTGATGGTAAAGAAAATCAATAGCTTGCTGGTAATTCAACTAATTCTTGCGGATGATGAATGTAATGTTTCCGGTAGAAAAATTCTGTATACTGGAATTATTGCGGTTCTTTTCAAATTCTATTTTCCAGATTGCCTCTTCGTATTTTTTTACAACGGCGTCACTCACCTGTTTTTCAATCGGCGTTACGGAAATAAGATTCCCTTCATCATCCACTTTAATTTTGAATACAATTTTACCTGTTTCAGATGAAGCATCGTTTACTTTAGGAGCCTTCAGCCAATGCCAGCCATTCATATCAAGCGTTCCGTTACCATCGCCGTTACCGGTTCCATTACCGTTTCCGGTACCATTCCCTTGCTGACCATAATAATTTCTACCTTCAATGGTACCTTGTTGACTTCCTTGGTTTCCTTTTTGAGTTCCATCACCATCACCTGTATTTCCGGTATTAGCGCCATTGTATGTATTCTTTGGAGAGACAGTCTGTGTCTCTTTGGGAGTCGTTGTTTGGCTTTGCTTAGGTGGTGTAGGGGTTGTTTCTTTTGTTTGAGAAATATTTGCTACCTGAGTGGCATTCTCATTACTGGAAGCATTAACAACATCCTCTGTTGGAGTAGTAACTGTCTCAGGAGTTGCCGCATCCGTATGCTCTGTATTGTCCGTCGTTTGATCGGTTTGCGTTGCTACTTGTTCCATGGAATTATTATCTCCGGAACCATGGTCATCAAAGCCAAAATTTAAATCAACACCATCTGAGCCACCGGACAGTGGTGCAATCGGCTGCTTCCAAACAATCAAAAATACAAGCAGAAAAAAAGCAACGTGTACTGCCGTTGAAATCAGCAATCCATTACGTTCCAATTTTCTTTCTTCCTGACGTGTCATTGAATATTAGTCTTAAATATTGTTCGTTCAGCAATAACGACTTCTGAACGTATATAGTATCATTCAGATCTTAATATTTTTTAATCCAAAGTCCGCTGTGGGTAGCTTCAAGACTTTTCATTTCAGCATCAGCAGCTTCTTGATTATCATAAGCACCGTAAGCTACTTTATAAAACCCACCTGCATCTGCCGGTAGTTTCACTACCGCTTTCTCCTCTTTCAATAGCTTTGAAACTAAATTATCAGCATTGTTTTCATTCTTAAATGCCCCAACAATGATATAGTATTTACCTGCTTCGATTTGACTTACTGCAACAGCAGCGGCAACTTGTTTTTTATTTTCCTTAATAATCTTCTTAGCTGTTTCAACAGAAGATTTTTCTACAACAGCAGTATTTTCTTCTACCGGAGCGGCTTCGGTTATTTGTTCGGCTGCCATCATTGCTGTGTCAGCTTCTGCAGAAGCTATGGTTGCAGCAGAGTCAATAATTTCATTGGCCGAAATCAAGGTATCTGCTTTTACATCAACATCCTTTTTGGAAGATCCTCCAAATAGATTAAAACCTGCCAGCGCATTATCCTGTTGTTGATTCAATACAACATATCCTGCTGCACCAATCAATACAAACAATGGCAAAACAATCATTAATACTTTCCCAAAGGATGAGCGTGTTTTAGCTGAAATTTCTTCAGGACTAAGCTCTTTTTTAGGAGCCTTTGAGTCCGTTGTCGTTTTAATTTTACGTGGTTGAGATGGCTGAGTCATATCAAAAGTATTGCGTTCAATCGGTTTAAAAACAAAATCCGGTAATCCAAAGCTGTCGGACGAAAAATCTGAATTATAATCCGGTTCAAACTCAAGTTTGCCTTCGAGATTATAAAAGAAGCGACCTACCTCTTTAAGGTTAAATAATTTATAGGTATGAATATTTTCGTTAAAGTATTTTACAAACTCCTCAATGCGTGTATTTGCCAGCTGAAAAGAGATATTCTCTGCTGTTGCAATGTACGAAGCCAATAAACCATCATTTACTTTAATCTGAGCATTAAAACCAATCGTACGGCCAGGAGGTGAAAATTTATGCGTAATCGGATGAATATCCGCTGATGTTGGCTGAGCAATAAATGCTCCCAAACCAGGGATAATCACACAATCGTGATTGATAACTAACGCTGCAATATATTTCTGTATGTTATTCATTTAAAAACTATAAGTCAAACCTGCCAGCACATTAAACCCTTTTACCTGATAATATAGATATCTTTGGTACTTTTGCGACAATATATTATTTAATTCCAAGAAAGCCGAGAATGATTTCGAAAATCTGTATTCCGTTTTCAGGTTTACGTCGGCAATGGGATTTTGTTTTACCCCAGGGCTTTCGTTATTCTTATAAACAACACCTTGTATACGACTAAGATAATACATTTCTGCATTAAAGAATATTTTTTGCTTTAAATTATATTGAATGGCAATGGAAGATTGTAACGGAGGACGTGACCAAGCCTGTGTAAGATTCTGAGTTTTCCATGCATTATAGGTAAGGGAAGCCGATACTCTCCAAACTTTTCCAAGGTCATAAAAAAGGTTACCATTGAAGGCAAATAGATTGGCTTGATCGTACTTAACCGTGAATTTACTGGAGTCAGAAGCACTGTTTACGAAAAAGAACTGATTGGCATAACTGGTATAATTGATCTGAACCTTATAGTTCAATTTCCCCATCAGGTTTCCGGAAGAACCGGCGTACAAATCAATCTTTTTATTGGTATGACTAAAAGCCGTGTTTGAACCCAGATAAGGATTAAGCTGTACAAAGGAACGGTAGGTGTTTTTTTCCATGCCGCCACCAATTCCCCCAAATAAGGTAACTTTACCTGGAAGCAGGTCATAATTCATGTTAACGACCGGATAGAGATGTGCTCCCTTTGATCCTTTCAAGGTGTCTCCAGAGTAATTGATAGTAGCCCCTAAAGTAAGAACCCAATTATCACGAGCAATGACATAAGTTGGTTTCAGCATAAAAAGAACCCTGTTCTGACTGCTTGAATCCTTCTTGTTTACATTGGAAAGAAACATCTCTGCCCCAACAGAACGATTGCCTTCCAGTTTGTAGGTTCCTTTTCCATTCCAGACCAACTCTGATTCGGTAGCTTTTCTGGATGTATTCAGATAAAAGAAATCAACGCCGGTGGTATATTGAAACACATCCCCAACTTTAATTTTATTGGTACTGACACCTGCGTGAAACAGTTGATAGGTCTGCTTCAGCGTATCTTTGTTTACTTTTTCAGACTGAGGTAATCCATAATAATTATAGCTGTTGTTGCTATAAGAAGCATGCCCTTTCCAGCTGTTAACGGCACCGTAATGACTGCCAAAAACTTCTGCCAGATCCTGCCTGGAACCGGCATTGTTCAATGAACCATTCGCAGAAGAAAGGTGCTTCAGGTGCATACCATAGGAATTAGCAGCATTGCGCTTATTCGTCACATAGGCTTCGCCAAGCACCGTTCCGTAATTCCCGAAACCTGCTTTCAGATAATTTGGCAATATTTCTTGCAAGGAATCCGAAGGCATTTTAGGAATCATGACCTTGGTTTCAAATCTGGGTGGATTAATGGAATAATCCCGGGTATCATACTGCTGTGGTTTTATATCGGGAACAGGTTGAATATCCTTATTCTGTTCAAAGAATCGGTTGGCAGGCACCAGTTCCAAGGTAGCCGTTTTATCAATAATAATTGTTTCGTTCTGAACTTCACCTTCTTTTTGTGCATACAAAACAGAAGATCCCAGAATCAAGAGAGCAGTCAGGAGTAGTTTATTTTTCATTACCTGCGCCCTCCTGTACTTTATTGTTTTTAGCATCCTGAGCATTCAATTGGTCTAGTCTGGTTTGTGCTTGTTTTTTTATATCCGGATTGGGGAATTTCTGAATAATGGCTTTCAACGATTCCTTCGCCTGAAACAAATCATTCAGTGAAACCAGATTTTCTGAAATCAATAAATAGGATTTACCCAGCCAGACTTCATAGGAATAAAAGGAATTGTTAAAATCATAGAGCGTTTCCAGAGATTGCTTGTATTGTTTTTTATCGTATTGAATTTTAGCCAGCATATACTGCGCTTCAGCAGCGCTCACATCTTTTGCCCCATTTAAACAGGATAGGAAATGATCCTGAGCCACATCCAGCTCTCCCTTCTGATAAGCTATCTTTCCTCTGTATAATTGAGCCTTGTTTTCCGCATCCGGTGCAGCTGTCCCGTGACTTAATATCTTATCGGCATATTGGGCACTTGAATCAAGTTGTTTCAATTCAAAATATCCAATCATCAAGCCAAGCCATGCAGTCGTTTTTTCTTTATTATTGGATGACAGACGTTGCAATTCGGAATAATTGGCAATACTACTTTGATAGTCATTCTGAATAAAGGCAATTTCACCCATACGCTGCAATGATTTTTTATAATACTGATTTTGTTCAGCAAGAATTTCCTTGTACAAATTTTGTGCTTTTACATACTCTTTTGTACGGTAGTAGGAATCGGCTAAATAATATTCGGCTTCTGCCTTGCCGGAATGATCGGGATATTGCTGAATAAACCTGTTATAGGCTTCAATTGCCTGTGTATATTTTTGAGAACTATACAGCGATTGAGCATTCTTCAATTCTACTTCTTTTAAATCCTGTCCCTCAGGGTTCGCTTCTTTATAGTTAGCCAGTATCGGAGCAAACTCATCGCCCTTCTCCTGTAGATTCAGAATTTCCTGAGTATTTAACAAGGCACTGTATGCAGCTTCACTGGTCGGATATTCGGAAAGGATCATTTTATCATCAGCTAATGCCTGGTCGTATTGTTTCAGGTTGAAATAGGAAATAGCTCTTTTCTGTAAAGCAAGTGGCTTAAAACCTTTAATGTCTTCTTTCTTATTGATGATGATGGAATAACCTGATATAGCTGCTTCGTACTTACTGGCCTCCAGATCTAATTGTGAGCGCTGCATGATGGCATTATCATAATAAGATGAAGTATGGAACTTATGAATCAGTTCGTCATAATATTGATATGCCTGTGTTGTTTTATTCGTCAGATAAGCAATGGAAGCTTTCTGAAACAGAATATAATCTTCATCTTCTTTGCGCTCTGTCAGGGACATATCATAGTAGCGTACTGCTTCCGGAAAGCGTCTCGTTACATAATACAGATCTGCTAAACGCAATTCAGCATCTCTGTAATAAATATCTCCCTTACCTTTCTTCTCAACTTCCAGCGTTAAGAAGGTTAAAAATTGTTGAATGGCTGGTTCCCATTTCTTCTGGTAATAATAAGCATAGCCAGAACCATAGTGGGCTTTAACAACATTGGTATTCTGAAGAGATGAAATCTGCTGACTGGCAATACTATATGCTTCCAGTGCATCGTGATAGCGTTTTTCCAAAGAATAACATTCACCTTTCCAGTAATAAGCATTGGCATAAATGGCTTTATCAAAACTGAAACGGGTGGATTTATCCAGCATACCCAGCGCATCTACGTAATTATTTTTATTGATCAGTTCAACAGCTTTATAATAAGCTATGCGTTGATAGGCTGTATTGATTCGTGCATTATGGAACTTCAGATTATCAATATAGGTTAATGCCTCATCGTAATTCCTTGAACCCAGGAAGGATTCACTCAATAATTCAGCCGCTTCCTGATGATGACTACTTCTTGGGTAACGATCTATAAAGGTTTTTAACCTACCTGTTGCATCTGTAAAGTTCCCCTGATCTACGGAAATTTTCCCTAATAAGAATAAGGATTCTTCTGTTATCGGAGCATTGAATGAAGAGCGTTGCGCCATATCAAAAGCAATCAAAGCAGATGGTTTATTATTGGATTTCAGATAACTCAAACCCAATATATAGGCCGAAGATTGACCCAATGAATCCTTATCTGAAGAAATCGGTTGCAAAACTTCAACGGCTTGTTTGTAATCTTCCGACTTATAAGAAGAAAAACCAATGCGGTAGCGCATATCCGGATTTAGATTTTTATTTCCTGTGGAAGTCAGGTAATCTTTAAACAATGGCGTTGATTTGGCAAAGTCCTGCTTGAAAAAATAGGCGTCGGCAAGGATCAACTTAATGTCATTGGTATTGGGTCCAGCCGATTTATCTTTCAATACACCTTCTGCATAGGGAATCAATTCATCATACTTACCCTGGCGGTAATAAATATTGGCAATCAGAATTGGAACAATTTTTTTATACTCGGCATTTTCAGCCGCCTTATTCAGATCTGCGAGTGCGGCATCATACTCGGCATTTTTAAATTCAATATAACCGGCATAATAATTGGCCGCATAGGTATACTGATGGCGGGAAGCCTTACATTGGTTAAAGCGTTCCAGCGCACTGGTGAAATCTTTTTTTGTAAAGAAACTGTAACCGGATTTGAAATACAATTCGCTTTTCTCATTGCCAGAAAGCATTTCAACATCTGCCTTATCAAAGTACTCAATAGCCTTATCGTATTTCTTATTATTGTAAAAGAAACAACCCAGATCATACCCTGCTCTTCCTGCTTTAACATGATTCGGATAATCGGCAATGAATTTACTGAACAGATATTCTGCATCATCGTTGAATAAATTTAGTGCGCATAAAGCAATATAATACTCAGCCTCTACAGACTTCTCGTCCGTACGGTTATGCTGAATAAATTGTCGGAACATTTCCCTGGCAGCCACATATTTCTGTTTATCATATAACTCGGTTCCGTCAAAAAACAAACGGTCCTGCGCATTATGTGTGGCTGTATTCTGGGCATAGGATAATGTATAACACATCCATATAGCCAGATAGAAAATATATTTTTTAAGCATGTTGTTTCCCGGTTAATGCTAAGAACGTGATTTTGTTATAAAATCGTACAAAATCCATTCTGATAAATTTATGTAATTTAATGAAGAAGTTTGAATAATAACTCTTTCAGTATATATCCATCGGAAATACCCGGAGCATTATACCCTTTTACCATTTTATCTGCTTCGCGAATGGAACTGATACAAAAAGCACATTTATTGATATCATAGAGCTTTGAAGCATTCATATATTCCTTCACAAAAAAGGGATGTACCCCCACCACCCGGGCAAGATTTGCCTCACTTTTATCGGTTGCCGCATGAATCATCAACAGTTTTACATAATAAGCAAACAGATTGGAAATAATCGGTATAATGGGATTGGCTTTGGCATTTGCTTCAAAGTAATTGATAATTTTATTGGCTTTCAGAATATCCCTTACCCCTATTGCCTTCTGCAATTCAAATACATTGTATTCCTTACTGACACCTACATACTTCTCAATCATCTCTTCATTGATGACCGTGGAAGGATCCTTGATATTTATCAGCAGCTTATCAACCTCATTGGCAATTCTGGACAGATCCGTTCCAATGGATTCAGCTAATAAAATAGTAGCCTTGGCATCTATTTTAACATTGCGTTCTTTAAAATACGCCGTGATCCAATCCGGTACTTTATTGTCGTATATCTTATTGGATTCTACAAATACTCCGTACTTAATAAAATGCTTGGTAATCTTTTTACGGGCATCCAGTTTCTTATACTTATAGCAGAATACCAATATGGTGGTAGGCAAGGGATTTTCCAGGTAGGCCATTAAGAGCTTCTCGGTGGAATCCTTTACCAGATCCGATACTTCCTGGGCTTCTTTTATAACTACTACCTGACGTTCTGAAAACATCGGATACTTGCGTGCATTCTGCAGAATGGAAGATACATTGGTATCTTTACCATACAGCAAGGTCTGGTTAAAGCCCCGCTCCGACTCCGGCAAGCAATGGTTTTCAATATACCCGGAGATCAAATCAATATAATATGGTTCCTCTCCCTGAAGAAAATAAACAGGAGCATACTTACCTTCCTTAAGGTCTTTCAGTACTTTATCAGGAGCAACACTGGTTTCAGCCATAATCCTAAAATTACTAAGCTTTACCCTGAAACTAAACCAATGTGAATAAATACTTGATGTTTCCTCTTTTAAGGATATAACGTATATTTGCACACTTAAAAATCAAATAATTGCGTGAAAAATTTTGTTGAAGAACTGAAGTGGAGAGGCATGCTGCATGATATCATGCCCGGGACAGAAGAATATTTACTAAAAAACAAGACCATTGCGTATGTCGGCTTTGATCCTACGGCCGCTTCCCTTACCATCGGAAACCTGGTAACCATTATGTTGCTGGTACATTTCCAGCAAGCGGGTCATGTGCCTATGGCATTGGTAGGCGGTGCAACAGGTATGATCGGTGATCCATCCGGCAGATCTGAAGAGCGCAATTTACTTTCCGAAGAGACCCTTAATCATAATCAGGAATGCATACGCAAACAGTTGACCCGATTCCTGGACTTTGACTGTGGAGATTCCTCTGCAAAGCTTGTTAATAATTACGACTGGTTTAAAAACGTAGGCTTCCTGGAGTTCCTGAGAGATGCAGGTAAACACCTGACTGTAAATTACATGATCGCTAAAGACTCTGTTAAGAAGCGTCTTGAAACTGGTATTTCTTTTACCGAGTTCTCGTATCAGCTGTTACAGGGTTATGACTTTTATTACCTATATAAAAATCAGGAGGTACGTCTTCAGATGGGTGGTTCCGATCAATGGGGCAATATCACCTCCGGTACTGAGCTGATCCGCCGGATGGCTGACAATGGAACTGCCTATGCCATCACAACTCCACTGCTTACCAAAGCAGATGGTACCAAGTTCGGTAAGTCTGCTGGTGGTAATATATGGCTGGACCCGGCATTGACTTCACCCTATAAGTTTTATCAGTTTTGGCTGAACAGTGCCGATGAAGACGTAAGCCGTTTCATCCGAATCTTCACCCTGTTTTCTAAAGAAGAGATCGAAGCACTGGAAGCAGAACATGCCAAGGCACCGCATGAGCGTTTGCTTCAGAAGACCCTGGCAAAAGACATTACCATACGCGTGCATTCCACAGAAGAATACGAAATGGCATTGAAAGCCTCTGATATTCTGTTTGGTAAAAGTGTAACCGAAGACCTGCAAGCGATCAACGAAGACACTTTACTGGCCGTGTTTGAAGGGGTTCCGCAAATAGAGTTAAGCAAGTCGGTATTGGCAGACAAGCCTACAACCCTTGACCTCTTAAGTACTCTAACCAACGGAGAGATCTTCCCTTCCAAAGGAGAGGCAAGAAAAATGATTCAAGGCGGAGGTGTAAGTATTAATAAAATAAAAATTATATCTTCGGAAGAAATAGTAACTTACCCTTTATTACAGGATAGTTATTTACTGGTTCAAAAAGGCAAGAAAAATTATTACCTGATTCGTTTTATTTAGTTTTTATTAATTATGACCCAAATCAATCATACCATCATTGTCAAAAAACAATGTGCGTACAAAAACGAAAAAGGTGCACGTTGCAAAACAGAATGCACGTTGACTCACCCTTATTGCCCTGAGCATACAGCCAGCGTGCAAGGTTTGAAGGTAGCCCCATCCACTGTACCATTTGCTGGTATGGGTTTATTTACATTGAAACCAATTAAAAAAGGTGACGTTATTATGCACTACAATGGTGAAGTATTAACGATAGGTCAGTATAACAAACGATACGACAAAGAAGGCTACGGTGAGTATGGTATGACTCTCGGCGAACGTAAGGTGATCGATGCACGCAAAACATCCGATGGTCTTGGTCGCTTTGTATGCGACTATACAGGATCTTCTAAAAAGCCTAATGTAGAGTATATGAATAATCGTGGCAAGATTGAGATTGTTGCCATTCGTAATATTGAAGCCAATGATGAATTGCTGGTTGATTATGGTGTGCAGATGAGAACAGCCATGGGCTTTCAACCATCCAAAAAGAAAAACAAAACAAACACAGATATGGACATAGATATACACTTAGAAAAGGACAAGAAAAAAGATAAGTCCGAGAAAAAGGATAAGAAGTCTGATAAAAAAGAAAAAAAGGACAAGAAAGATAAAAAGCCTAAAAAGGACAAGAAAGTCAAAAAAGATAAGGCTGATAAGAAAGACAAGCATGCAGATGCTGCTCTGACAGATAAAAAAGAAAAGAAAGACAAAAAGCCGAAGAAGGAAAAGAAAGAGAAGAAAGCAAAGGCTGAAAAGGTAATTAAAGAAACGCCTGCTAAAGCAGCAAAGAAAAAAGTTGCTAAAAAGGCAGCTAAAAAAGCGATCAAGAAAGCTGCGAAGAAGGCCGTTAAAAAAGCTGCGAAGAAGAAAGCCGCTGCTAAAAAGAGCTAAGCTTTTTATAGATACTGTTACAATAAAAAAGGATAGCATGAGCTATCCTTTTTTATTTGGGATGAAGGATGAATCAAATCTTGTCCCCTCCAAGAGTTTGGTTGATCCATCCCGATTTTAATAATTTATAACTACTGCCTTTCATTAACCCTTGGAGGGGTTAATCCAGAGCTTATCAAATTCGTTGTATTGGCAAACCCTCCAAGGGGTGTAGATGCCTTAAAGTATTACATACTGCCCTTTTCCTTGCAGCAGGCAGGAAGGTTATCATGTGCTGCTTTATCCATAGGTACATCCGTAGTAGCATGTCCGCTGGCTGCAACTTTCTTCTGAATATCAAGCCCGGATGTCTTTGTTGAATCATAATCAACGGTCATCGTCTCCGTTTCCAGGTTCCAATCTGCATTGGTTACACCGCTGATATTTTTAACCGTATGGTCAATGCGTTCTTTACACATCTCACAATTTCCACGTACATGAAATTCTGTATGTGCATTCGTTGTTCCTTTATCCGAACAGGAAGCAAAAACAATAGCAAGGAATGCTATACCTAATATTTTTTTCATAAAAGTATCGTTGTTTGATTGACTAAAATACGAAGAAAAGCAGAAGTTTTAAGTTTTACGTTCTAAGTTTTAAGAAAAAAGCGGAAAGCAGAAAGCGAAATGCTTAAGGCGGAAATCCAAAGACAAACAATAAGTACAATTTTTTCTAAAGCTTTAGGCATTTAACGTTACGCTTTTAGCCTTTAGCATTAAGCGTTCTGCCTTAGGCCTTAAGCTTTCCACTTAATTGTTTGTGTTTTTAGCTTTTCAATTCGTAAATTGCAAAAATATTTAATACAGAAATGGCAAAACCAAGTGATCTTTCAAGAGGCTCATTTATCCGTTACAACGGAGAGCTTTTAACCATTACAGAAATTGAACACCGTACACCGGGCAATTTAAGAGCCTTTTACCAGGCTAAAATGAAAAACGTAAAGTCAGGCAAATCTGCTGAAGCACGTTTCCGTGCGGATGAAGATATTGATATGGTTCGCGTAGATGTAAAGGAATTACAATATTTATACAAAGACGGCGATAACCTGGTTTGTATGGATAACGAAACCTTTGATCAGATTTATATTCCATCGGTTTTATTCGGCGATTCTATCGATTTCGTAAAAGAAGAAATGATTATGCTTATTTCTTTTGATGATCAGACTCCGATACAAGGCGAGCTTCCTCCTTATGTTGAAATGGAAGTTACCTATACAGAACCAGGTATGAGAGGTGATACAGCAACCAAAACATTGAAACCGGCTACAGTTGATGGTGGACCTACCATTACGGTTCCCCTGTTTGTTGAAATCGGAGACAGAATAAAAATCGATACACGTACAAAAGCTTATATTGAACGGGTTAAATAAGACCTGATATCAATCATATATTTCCATAAAAAAAGCTTCGTTTACAAACGAAGCTTTTTTTATATCTTTGTTTTACAACAACAGATCAGGCAATGAAAATCATAAAGATTATGAATGCCACAATAAAGGTAGCATACATAATCAGATCTGTTTTCATGTATTCCTCGTACTTCCTATAGAAGTCCTTAACCGATTTTAACCAACGTATCATAAGTATGAGCAATGTTACGCTAAATATTGAATTCCTGCAAAAAGAATATCCAAAAACCTGGAAAGACTTTAATGACTTTCAACAAGCACTCATTGCTTCCAAACCGGAATTGAAATCTCTTTCCTTTGCCTTGCTTCCCTATGAATGGCAATTAGGTGTTTTCCTGAGTTATTTTTCCGATTCCGGTATTGAAATCGATATCAGCAATGCGGGTTTGGAAAACGCACCTTCGTTGATACAGGAGGCTTTTCTGTTGCAGGAGAATAATATTAGCCACTATTCTTAGGTTCTAAGTGGGAAGTTCTAAGTTTTAAGAGCGGTTAACATTTGTGGAAGCATTTATTGTTTTTCCTTCTCGAATATTTCTTATAAATCACTCATAATCTATTCATTGAACTTTATACCGATTCTTTTTTTACGAATAAACAAGGAGTAAACACCTAATTTACTGAACGTGAATCTTAAATTTCATCTTACCTTTTTGAAATAAATTTGCGTAAGCAAATACTTACATATATATTTGCGTAACCAACTGATACGCATTATGTCCATAGAAACCAGAAGAGATGTCTTCCAGGCAATTGCCGATCCAACCAGAAGGCAAATAATCAATCTCGTTTCTCAAAAATCAATGAACCTTAATGCCATTGCCGATAATTTTGACATCAGCAGATCGGCTATTTCCCAACAAATAAAAATCCTGGCCGAGTGTGGTATCATTGTTATCCGACAACAAGGACGAGAACGAATCTGCGAAGCCAAACTTGAAAGCCTGCATGAAGTATATAACTGGCTTGACCAGTACCGGCAATTTTGGAATGATAAGTTCAATTCACTTGACAATTACCTAAATAAAATACAAGCACAAAACACAACAACAGACAAAACAACATGACAAACACAAACCAAACAGACAAGAAAAACGGACTTAAAATAGTACGTGATTTCAAAGCACCCAAATCACTGGTGTTTCAAGCATTTTCAACGGCAGAGGCATTTGCTGAATGGTGGGGACCTGCAGGAATGCCCATGACCATTGTACATTTCGATTTTAAACAAGGTGGCAAACTGCATTACAAAATGGAAGGCCATGGACAAACCATGTGGGGTATCTTCCATTACCACAACATTGTTAAACCGGATTTGATAGAATTTGTAAGTTCATTTTCGGATGAAGCTGGCACTATCTGCAAAGCACCCTTCCCAATGGACTTTCCGTTTGAAATTTTTAATCAACTGACACTATCAGAAAAAGATGGAATCACAACCATTTCACTCTTTGGGTATCCAATTAATGCTACTCCTGAACAAGAAGCGACCTACACTGCGATGATGGCAAATATGACACAAGGATTTGAAGGAACCTTAAATCAATTAGATGCTTACTTAGCTAAGATTCAAAAATAATTCTGAAAATATAAAAACTGTTTCTGGCGTAGGTTTAAGCGGAGCAACTACTATGTCTTTTATTCATGTAGCATTTGACTTTATGAATAGTTTGTATAAAACTGGTCAAAGACCAGCAAATAAGAGACACCAGTCCCGCTGCGCTAAAGACTGGCGCCAGAATCAGTCATTATTTGATTTGTATTTGTAGGGCCTTATGATTAAGGCCTAAAAGTTATCAGAACGCTGAAAGAGCGAATGTTTTATTTGCACGTATCCCCTTCTCTGTTTGTTGCAGAGTTACGCATTCATGAATGGGATCGTGTTCTAAAAAAATGGTCCAGTCTTCAGCCAATGCACGGCTAAAGATGCGTTCCTTTTCCTGCAAGGTCAGCAAGGGCCGCACATCATAACTCATCACATACGGCATGGGTATATGTCCAGCGGAAGGCAATAGATCCGCAGCATATAACAATTTTCCATTAGGCGTATGTATCAAAGGCAGCATTTGTTTTTCTGTATGCCCATCTACCAGCAGTATTTCCATCCAATCAAAAGGAGATTCCCCATTGGGAATGTATTTTAGTTGACCGGATTTTTGCAAGGGCAATAGATTTTCTTTCAGAAAACTGGCCTTCTCTCTGGCATTGGGTGTAATGGCCCAGTTCCAATGGGCTTCATTGCTCCAGTACACAGCATTAGCAAAGGTGGGTACAATGGCATCCTGCTTGCCCGATAAGGCACCGCCTACATGGTCAAAGTGTAAATGGGTTAGAAAGACATCGGTAATATCCGTGGAATGAAAACCCAGCGGCTTTAATAACTGATCCCAGGTTTGATAGGGATCGCGGTGATAATGTTTAAAAAAGGATTCTTCCTGTTTATTGCCAAGGCCCGTATCAATCAATACCAATTGTTTACCGTTTTCAATCAGCAGGCATCGCGTGGCCCAGGTACATAAATTACTTTCATCGGCCGGGTTTACTTTATTCCAGATGGATTTGGGAACCACGCCAAACATGGCTCCCCCATCCAACTTAAAGTTTCCGGCATTTATGGCATGCAAGATCATGCTTCCACAACCACACCCATCGAAGAGAATTTATCGATACGTTGTATAATACGTTCGCGGGCAGGAATCTCATTCAGCTGATGCAAGGTATCGATGATTACCTTTTTCATTTTCGCATACATCCAGTCTGTATCCTGATGTGCGCCGCCCAGTGGTTCCTTAATAATATCGTCAATCAATTTATTCTTCAGCATGTCCTGAGCTGTCAGCTTCAAGGCTTCAGCAGCTTGCTCTTTATAGTCCCAGCTTCTGAATAGAATAGAAGAACACGATTCCGGAGAGATGACCGAATACCAGGTATTTTCCAGCATCATTACTTTATCACCAATGGCAATGCCCAAAGCTCCGCCCGATGCACCTTCACCAATAATGATGCAGATTACAGGTACCTTTAGTTTAAACATTTCCTTCAGGTTGTGTGCAATGGCTTCCGCCTGTCCGCGTTCTTCGGCTTCCAGACCCGGATACGCCCCAGGGGTATCAATTAAGGTAAGAATCGGTCTATTGAATTTTTCAGCCAAACGCATCAAGCGTAAAGCCTTGCGGTATCCGTCGGGGTTGGCCATACCGAAGTTACGCATCTGGCGCTCCTTCGTTTTGCGGCCTTTCTGCTGACCAATAATCATAAAGGATTCCCCTTCAATGGTACCAAAACCGCCTACCATAGCCAAATCGTCTTTCACACAGCGGTCGCCATGCAATTCCACAAAGGTATCGGTAATACCGGCAATATAATCAAGGGTATAGGGCCTGTCAGGGTGGCGCGATAACTGCACACGCTGCCAACGGGTAAGGTTGCCGTATATTTCCTTTTTCAGGTCTTTGATCTTTGTTTCCAATGCTTTCACAGCAGAACTCACATCCACATCACTATCTGCTGCTACCTGTATCATTTCTGCCAACTTCGATTCAAGGTCGGCAATAGGTTTTTCAAAATCCAAATGCATGTATGTACATATTGTTGTTGGGATGCAAAAATACGAAAACAAACGGTTTTTGACACCAGCGTGTAGGCAATTCTTAAAATGTTGATAATTTTGGGGAATCCGTTTTGACAATATCAGATATAATGCTACCTTTGCATCGCAATTAAGGGAAACGCCTTTAAAAATGCAGTATAATTGACATAATCAGAGCCTTTTAGCGAATAAAAGGGGATTTAATATAACCTTAATGGAGTGGTAGTTCAGCTGGTTAGAACGCCTGCCTGTCACGCAGGAGGTCGCGGGTTCGAGTCCCGTCCATTCCGCAAGCCCATAGAAATATGGGCTTTTTTTATGTCAAAAATTTTGACTTTCAGCCTTTTAATTGAAATTTGACATTTTTGATGTCATTTGAATATTGGTTTATATTCATTTTTTTTCTACCTTTTTTCTACCTTTTCTATTTTCCAATGAAAGCAACCTACTCACTGGTTTTTAACCGTAAGAAAAAACTCAATAAGCAAAACAAAGGACTAATTGAGATCCGGGTATACCTGAATACAAAAAATAAATACATTAGTACTAGACAATTTATCAACCCGGAAGAATGGGATGATAAAAAAAGCAGAGTTAATTGGAGAAATGTAAACCATACAAACATTAATCTTCATCTTGAACAGGAATTACACAGGCTTGAAGCATTCGAGCTGAAATTAATAACACAAGGCAAGCACTTTTCTTTTAATGATCTGGATAGCTTTTTAAGTGGGAGCATAACAGATTCATTCATTGATTTTGCTCGAGCAGAGCTAGAGCAGGATAAAGCACTAAAGAAATCCTCAAGAACAACTGAACTAAGATCTATTACAATACTGGAAGAGTACAGTAACAGAGTTCTTTTTAGCGATATGACTTTTAATTTCATTCAGGGCTTTGATAGATATCTACACAACTTGGGACTAAAAATAAATACCCGTGATAAGATACATACACATATCAAAAAGATTTTAAACCTAGCTATAAAGAAAGACCTCTTTGATGCATCGCAGAATCCATATAAATTATTTAAGTCTAAAACAGAAAAGACAGAACGAACAGTATTAACTATTAAAGAAGTTGAGCTATTAGAAAAATTAAAATTTACCCCGGATAAAATTCACCTTGATAGAATCAAAGATTTATTTTTATTCTCTTGTTATACCGGCTTAAGATCTTCTGATTTAATAAGACTTACAAGTGACAACTTTAATATTACTAACTCCGGGATTATTATGAAATTTAAAGCGGTAAAGACAAGTAAAGTCCTTGAAATACCACTTCATTCACTTTTTAAAAATGAAACTGAAGCAATAAGCAAACCTGAAGAGATCGTACGGAAATACATTAATAATTCAGAAACGTTGTTTAAAAATTTAACCAATCAACATATCAATAGAGAACTTAAAGAGATTGCTAAACTTGCAGGTATTAAAAAAGCGATTACATGTCATGTTGGCCGTCATACCTTTGGTACTATAATGGCTCCAAAAGTAAACCCTATGATATTAAAAGAGCTTATGCAACATACTAAAATGGAAACCACTTTAGGTTATATACAAATGAGTAATCAAATAATTAATGATGAGTTAGGAAAAATTACTTGGTAGATTTTTCCTTCAAGGTACGAATCCAATCTAAAACATTTTTATTACCATTTATTCTGTGCTGCATTTCTTCGTCTATGGTTTTAGGCAATTCTATTGAACTTGGATCAACTTCAGACCATATACTGTCCTTTCTCTTTCGTATCCTGTCATCATATATTTTTTGAAATTCTTGATCCACCAATTTCTTTATATCCGGATTAGAACTTATTAGATTTTTAATGATATACAAATATTCAGTATTATCATATAATTCCTTTTGTATCATATCAAAAGATCGATCCAATAATTCTTTAATTATTTTAGCTTCTGAATTTCCTTCCTCCCAAGTCAATAATTCTATTAAAGTAACACCTAATGCCTCAGAAATTTTAACTAACTGTTCCAAAGTAAGCTTATCCCCACGTTTTTCTAACCTTGCATAATTAGATCTTTCAGTATTCAACTTTTCAGCAACTTCAAGTTGCTTCATTCTCTTTGATTCTCTGATACTTACTATTTTATCACTAATATTCATGTACAAATTTATAAAATATTGACTACATTATTGTATAATATATTTGTCATTATGTATCATATTTTATACTTTTATGAAAAATAAATGATACAAATATGAAAACAGAATCAAACAAACTCAAAACAACTGTATTAGTGAGCCTTGATGATCTTCAAGAACTTAAAGATAGCCTTCAAAGAATAGAAGGTAAAATCTCGGAAGGAAAATCTTCAATTAATTCTGAAGAATATCTAACTGCTAATGAAATAATGGTATTTCTGAAATGTAGTAGAGCCACAGTACAACGAATTAAAAATAGCGGAGCTGTTAAATTCAAAACAATTAGTGGTAAGCTATATGTAAAGAAATCTGACCTTATAAAAGCGATGGAAACGGGGACTATAAACTAAATCTAATTTTAATAGCCATGAAAGATATAACACACATTCCAAAAGGTATTGCAACAGAAGAATTAGAGGAACTATTCTCAGATTTTGGAAAAGAGTTTAGCATAGATATTCCATGTATTGCAAAAGCATTAGATACAATAATGATAGAGTATCTTTTCTCTTTTCAGGAAAGAAAAATTGATTTAGCAGATCATCAGTACGACACTATTCACTTTGTGAATATGCTTAGAAGTTACTTACTACAAAAGCTTGCAAACTATGCCACTCAAAAGCAAAAACAAGGGAAATGATAACCGAGCAGAATCAAAGCTCCAGATTATTGAATCCTATCTAAACAGTAAATATGATATGCGATATAATATTATAACTGGAGAGCCTGAAATGCGAGAGATAGGCACTAGTGACAATTTCACTTTAATAGATGAGGCATCTATGTATAGAGAATTAGAACATAGAAAATATAGATGTTCTGAAAAAGATATAAAGTGTTTAATGAGATCTGATTTTCTAAAAAAGTACAATCCTATAGTTGAATATTTTACAAATCTTACAAAATATGATCCAGTAAATGAGCCTGACTACTTAATGAATATTGGAGACTATCTAAGGATTGGTAATGATGACAGTAAAAGATTTCTTGAACAGTTTAAAAAATTCATTGTTAGGTGCGTTGCCTGTTCTCTTCACGGTATAGTAAACAAGCAAGCATTGGTCATCATTTCTCAACATCAAAATTGCGGTAAATCAACATTTTGTCGTTGGCTTTGTCCACCTAGTTTAAAATCATATATGCAAGAGAATATCAGCGCTGATAAAGATTCCCTTATAGCCCTGACAACTAATTTCATAATTAACATGGATGAACTTGCTACATTAAGTAGATGGGATCTGGACGGATTAAAATCTAGTATGAGTAAGGACATTATTAAACTCAGAAAACCTTACGATGCAAAAGCAATGACATATAGAAGAATTGCAAATTTTGTAGGTAGTACTAATAACATCGAATTCCTTACAGATGCTACAGGGTCCGTTAGATGGCTTTGTTTTGAAGCTGAATATATAAACTTCAAATATTCAGAAGATATCCCTATAGATAGATTATGGGCTCAAGCATACCATCTTCTTAATACTGGATTTAAATACCAAATGAGTGCGGAAGAAATAGCCCAAAATGAACTTGCTAATAAGAGATATAATATTCAAAGTCTTGAGGAAGAATTAATCTCATTAGAATATCAACCCGGACATTTTAACGATCATGATGCGTTTTTGCAGACTAACGAGATTGTAAAAAAAATAATAGCAGAAAACCTTAACCTATCAAGCAAAATAAGCAATTCAGGGGTTTCTAAAGCTCTAATAAAACTTGGTTTCAAAAGAGTCAGTGGCAGGGTTGATGGACTCATTAACCCTACTAAAGGTTTTTATGTAAAATTTAATAAATAATATTAATTAAGTGTCTACTGTCTACATAACAATATAACAAATTGAAATTTAATAATTTATCTGTAGACAGCATTTAAAAAAAAGTGTCTACAAAGTGTCTACAAAAGCTAATTGTAGACGTGTAGACAGGTAGACGATAGGTATTTGAAACATTAAAATTTATTTCAAGACGAAAAAAGACATGAAGAATTTCGATGCAATAGTATTTACCGGGAACCTGAATATCGGAAACAATGGATACATAAAGTACCGGAAACAGTCGAATGAATCCAGACTATTAGAATTCATTAAAAGTAAATACCCGGATTGGAAATTCATACGAATGATTGACCGGGTAACAAAAGAAGAAAAGTATGTTAAACCTATTTAAATTTTAAAGCCAATGGAATTTATAAGATACACAGATTTATCAGTGGAATTTCTGAATGAAAAAGAACTATTGATTGGTCATGATATTACACTAAGCACCTTTAGAGGTTATAAAAGAAAGATGCTTCTATTTAAAAGCTATCTGGGTTCAATTGACCTCGATGATATTTACATTCATGAGATACGTTTGGGCTTACTCAAAAAATATGATTTATGGCTACGAACTACTAAAAAAGTAGGAAATAACTATATCATGAAAAATATACAGTTTATTTCAATGCTATGTGATTTCGCGATAATGAAAGAATACATATCTGAGAATCCTTGTAAACTTTTTAAATACAGGTACAACAGAGAACTAAAAAGAAACTATATCAGCTATGATGATTTAAAAAGGATTGAAGAGTTCATTCCGGATGAAAATGAAAGCAGATTAAACAGAACAAGAGATCTATTTGTATTTGCCGCCTATACTGGATTAAGCTATATAGATTTAAAAAAATTTGATATTGAAAAGCATACCTATGTCAAAGATAATGTTGAATGGATAAGAATGCAACGGACTAAAAACGGTAATGAATCTCTTTTACCACTTCTTCCTAAAGCTAAAAACATATTGCTGAAATATTCAAATAAGCTCCCTGTAATTGCCAATGCAAATTATAATAAATACCTAAAGCTGTTATCTAAAAGATTAAATCTAAAGTCTGACATAAGTACACACTCCGCCCGGAAAACATTTGGAATGATTATGCACAATGAATTTGGTGTATCTATCGACAGCGTTGCTAAAATGATGGGACATACATGTATTACAACTACTCAGCAATGGTATGTAAATACAGCTCAGGGTAAAATAATGCACGATATGAAATCAGTAATAAATAAAATGGGAGAATCTTTTAAATCACCTGTACAATTATGAAAAAGACATTTATACAACTGGCTGAAGAATGCATAGAAGAACAAAATTTATTAGTAGGATGCGAAATTACAGCTGGTACATTTAGAAACTACCATATCCGTTTAAATGTCTTCAGAGAGTTTCTCAAAGAGGAAAACAAAGAGGATATTACCCCGGAAGAAATTAAACTTCAGTTCATCAATAAATATTGTAACTGGATAAAATATTCAAAGAAGTATCAAAGTGATTTTGTCATGAAGTGTGTGCAATTGCTTTCAAGAGTTTTTAAGTACGGAATTGAAAATGAAATTATAGAAGTGAATCCCTGCGATCAATTTAAATACAAATATAATAGGGATATGAAAAGAAATTATATAAGCCTCAAAGAGCTTGAAAAAATTGACAGATATATCCCTCAAAAGATAGGACTTGAGACTACAAAAGATTTGTTTCTTTTTTCAGCGTACACAGGCCTAGCCTTTTCGGACTTAATGAATTTCAGATATAATGACCATGTATTTATTACTGATAATGTGGAGTGGATTTTACTCAAAAGAAAGAAAACTCATAAAGACACATTACTTCCATTACTACCAAAGGCAAAGGAAATATTAATCAAATACGAAAACGTATTACCTCATTTATCTAATTACGGATACAATTATTCATTAAAATTACTCAGCCGTGTTTTAAAGCTTAGTGTACCACTAACGACACATTCAGCCCGGAAAACATTTGGAATGATAATGCACAATGAATTTGGTGTCTCAATTGATACCGTTTCCAAAATGCTTGGACATGCCAAAATAAGAACTACTCAGCAATGGTACGTCAAAACAGATGAACGAAAAATACTCGCTGATATGGGGTCTGTTATAGCAATAATGAGTCAACCACCATAATCTTTTTTCGTCTTGGAATATCCTTTAGAAAGTCTTAAAACAAGGCTCTACACTATATAGTCGATAATACCTCGATATTACCTTGATATTACCTCGATAAAACCTTGATAATTCTAATAAAAAGCGCAAAAGTTAACAATATGCAAATTTCAAAACTTGATAATACCTCGATATTTCCGCAGAATGCGCAAAAATTAACTATCTACAAAATGTCAAAAAGTGTTATAAAACTCAAAATATTAATTATTCAAAATCATGAGATTAATTATATACCCGGCTGATATAGTCCTACTCACAGGTAGAAGTTCAAATACCGCCCGAACGATGTATAAGAATATGCTTAAGCATTACGATAAATCAAAAGAACAGGGATTAACAGTGGATGAATTTTGTGAATTCATGAAGCTTGATAAAACCGCTGTTCAAAATGCGCTAAATCACAAAGACAATAAGAATAAAAGAAGATAATCATGAGAACGACAAAAGAAAGACCCGTAAAAAAGGCCGTTAAGAAGGCCGTAAGAAGAAGAAAAATAAAGATCTCTCCTATTTATGTGCCGTTAAGTCCTGAAGGCCTAGCAGACGTTAAATTCAGTCCTAGAGAAATTGATATTCTTAAAGACCTAGTATATTACCGTATCATTGATGTGAAGGAAGATGCTTATTCTTTCGATGATAGTGACGCTAAATGGAAACATCCTTTCTTAGCTCATCATTTAAAAGAAAAAATACAGGAGTTAGATAAAATTTTCTCAAAGCTTATGTTTGAAGTATAATAATTCTCTATATCTTTGTATCAGAAAAAAGAATAAAGCCCTTATGTACTGCAAAGTCTAAGGGCTTTTTCATTTATAATTCCATATAATTACTTGCTCAAAAAGTAACTATTATTAATCATTTTTAACAAAGATAAACGTTTTCAACTATCCGTTTTGTAATGTTTTCTTTCGTAATGTTCCGTTATGTAGATTCATGAAACAAATTCAAAAAAATAGTATGGAAACATCTGTAAAGAAAAAAACAACTCGTGCTAAACATACAGTGAGTCATACAGACCACGACCACGGCACGTACTTGGTAAAGACCAAAGGGTACAAAGAACAATTCAGTTCATTAGATGCAGCTAAGCGAGCCTACGGTCGCATGAAAAAGAAAAAGACTGCAGAAGGTGAAAGGTTTAAAATCGAACTTCTGAAGAAAGAGAAAAACGGAAGCCTGGACACAATCGAAGAAATTGAAATGTCCCCCGAGGATTAATCTTTAGGCAGGTAAATTTAAAGCCCGGTAGCAAATTGTTACCGGGCTTTTTTATTATTCTTTATTCGTCTTGAAATATATTAATTCAAATCAAATCTATCATTAAGAACTTCCCATTCAGCATTAACAATTCTATTGCTACGAACTTGAATTTTTACTTCACTGTATCTTTCAATAGCATTGGAATCTTGAATATTCATGTATTCATTATAATGTAACCATTTTACATTTTTCAAGTTGTAAGCCTTTAAATATTTTTCATAAATATCAATTGCTATTTCTTCAAAACGTGGTTGTACAACTAATTTTGATTCGCCAGTATAATATTCTTTAATAGTAACAATAGCTTGTGGCTTTTGAAACCATGATTTCTTTTCAATCCTAATAGTAGTAGGTAAAATAGTATGTTTATCAACACCTATATCTGAAATCACATAATTAATATTCTGTTTCATGGTTGTAATAATTTATAGTTTGGTGAAAGATTATTTCTTTATTCGTCTTAAACTGGCTCATATGGATTCTCTAATCTTTTCATCATTATATCTACTTTAGTAGAATAAAATTTTATTTGTTCTAAGGAATTTTTCTTTTGCGTTGTATCAAAATCAACACTTTTTAAAACATATTGATGATATTCTATCCAAGAAGTATATGCGTTCAACAAAGCTGTCTGTTGCATGGTTTTGGCTTGATTATTCAAAGCCTCTTCAGCTTTCTTTTGTGCTTCTGCTGATTTAGTTAATTCCTGCCGGGTTAATTTTAATTCCTCCCTTTGCAATTCTAGATCTTCACTTTGTTGTCTGATAGTATAAATAATACCCGCGAAAGCTAGCCCGGAGAATAATGCATTAAGAGCTCCAAACATATCTCCAAACTGTCCTCTAGTAGCCCATGAGTCCTTTTCAAAAATACATCTTATAATCCAGTCCCAGTATGCAAGCCATATACAAGCAACAAATAGTAAAAGTAACAATAGACCAATAGGTATTCTTACTCGATTCCACCACTTTAAATTTTTCTTTTGTTCTGTCATGGTAAATAGATTAAAAATGAAAGCCGGATAACTATTCGTAATCCGGCTTAAAATGGTTTATTAAAATATTACTAGCTCTTCTGGATGTCCATTTTTATCTTCTATTCGGATAGATAATTTAGCCATGTTTAAAGCTTGTAAATACTTAGATAGCGCACTAATTGTTAATCCTGCAATATCATTTTCTATTTTAGAAATATAAGACTTACCATGTCCCATATGTTTTGCAACCTCTTCTTGTGTTATGTTATGGTCATTCCTGACTTTTTTAAGAAATTCACCTAACAATTCAATTTTTAAGTTTTCCTCAAATTTATCTCTGCGTTCAGTGCCTATCTTTCCTATTGATTTATCTATCCATTCAGAGTGAGAAACTGCACCTACCCGGCGTAGTCTTTCATTTTGCTTGGTCTTTGTCATAGTTTTATTTCTCTCTTGTTTGTGGACGTATGTGTACTTTCGCTCTTGTAATTGTAATTTCTCTATGTAAAGTATATTTTTTTAATTGCTTCGGCTTTAGCAATTTCCTTAGAAGGTGTCTTATTGGTTTTCTTCTTAAATGCAACTGCGGATACAATCACTATGTTATTTGGATCTTCTGTATCCCAGAAACAAAGGAGCCGATAAAATTTTCCATTATAATCAATAGAAAATTCCCATATACCATCACTCCCAGTTAATTTTTTAAACCAATCACCTTGAAAGCCGTCTTCCGTTTTTTTAATTATTGTTGCAATTTTATCTTGATCTTTATCACTTAAACTATCTAAGAATGCTATAACCTCTGGTAAGTGATGAACCGTGATACTTTTATTCATATTAATTAATCTGTACTACCTTACTAACGTACAAAGATATACAAAAGTTTCCTATTGGGAAACATTTGTATATCTTTGATTACATTTGAATATTATTTAGAGAAAAGTCGAAGATTAACAAAAAAGCACGATTTAAATTACTTATTTTCTACCATATAATTTCAAATTATTGATTAACAATACAATATAACAATAAAATCAGTCCCGTCCATTCCGCAAACAAGCCTTATAATCGAAAGATTGTAAGGCTTTTGTGTTTTAAGGAGTGTTTGCTTTATTTACATTTCTTCTATTTCCCAGGCATTTTATAAATATTAGAATCAAAGAAGAAATAACACTGTTTTTTCTTCTTACTTAGGGCCTACTGAAAAACTCTAGACTTGTTAAAATTCAATGAATTACATAACTTTTGATTTTAATAAGTGCAGGGATATATGGCAAAAGCTCACAAAACACGTGCATCCAAGTTAGCGTATCT
>Ga0302194_10000079_pt1 | contig 71146 bp, 65 predicted proteins | sample II_Bog_N1_1_FD_200227 | JGI IMG/M metagenome (GOLD analysis project Ga0302194, IMG submission 200227) | Peat permafrost microbial communities from Stordalen Mire near Abisko, Sweden - II_Bog_N1_1 | ecosystem: Environmental > Terrestrial > Soil > Wetlands > Peat | place: Sweden: Abisko...
TTTTTAAAAAGTAAGATGTTCTTGAAGAACTTGGCAATTGCAGTGGTAATTGTGATTTTATTCTTTAGCGGCGTTGCACTCTTTTTATCAAATTATACCCGGCATGGTGAATATATAATTTTGCCAAACCTTACGAATAAAAAGCTTTCGGATGCGGAAGATTTGCTTAAAAGCGAAGAATTGAATTATATTATTATTGATTCCGTTTATGTGGAAAATTCCCCCCCGGGACTTATTATAAACCAAAATCCATACTACGGGGCGCATGTAAAAAGAGGGAGAAATATTTATCTGTATGTTACATCCACACTGCCACCGCTTGTAGAAATGCCCGATCTTACAGATAAGTCATTAAGGCAAGCTAAAAACCTGCTCGAAAATGCCGGATTGAAGGAAGGACAGGTTCGTATGGTAGTTGCTCCTATGTCGGGTTTTGTATTAAACCAGACTTATAAGGATAAAATTATTCAGCCCGGAACCAAAATTCCGAAAGGATCTATAATAAATTTGGAAGTTGGAAAAGGTACTACGGATGATTCTTTATGAGAATAGGCAATTTTATTTGAATTTAAGCGTTATCTTTAGCAATTGTAATGAACATAAGAGTTTAGAATTTAGATAAAATAAAACCCTGTGGTTACAAAATAAAAATTATTGGCTCAATGAAATTTAGTAAAATCCTTGTATACTTTTCCCTTTTGATTTTTAGTTCTTCGGTGCTTTTCGGACAGCAGCATTCAGATCATCTGGGTCCCCTAAAGACCAATCCTGCTCTGGTAAATTTTACAAAACAAGCTAATAGACACGGATATGTTTGGAGGTTGCTATCTGATTCAGTCGTACTAAAACTTCCATTTATGGATGATTTTTCGCACGGTGGGCCTTATCCAAATAATGCATTATGGTTAGATAATGCGGCCTTTATTAATAACACATATCCCATATGCCCTCCTACAATTGGAGTTGCTACATTAGACGGAGTGAACAATCAAGGGCAGCCCTATAATAAGAACTGCCCTCCAAACGCTTCCTACCCTGCTGATTCGCTTACGTCGCGTCCTATCAATTTAGCAGGATACACTCCTCAGTTAGATTCCATATATTTTAGCTTTTATTGGCAGGCAGGGGGAAGAGGTATGCCACCAAATGCTACAGATACGTTGCTGTTGCAGTTTAGAACCAGTAGCACACCATGGACAACTGTTTGGTACGAGCTCGGATATACCCCCGCTCCTCCTGATACCGGTTTCCACACTGTTATGATACCGCTGCTGTATGCAACCTATAATCATGCAGACTCCACCCATACAATTAATCCGTATGACGGTAATTTTCAATTCCGCTTTAAAAACTATGCCTGCACTTCGGCCAATGCCGACCAATGGAATATTGATGAGGTTTATCTTAATACCCAAAGGTCATATAAGGACACGCTTTCTGCTCATCCCGACGTAACATTCGTTTATGAATCTCCTTCCCTTTTAGCAAACTACGAATATATGCCCTGGGAGCAGTTTACTGATAATGACCTGGCAGACACAATTTATATTACCGAGAAGTATAATGGCCCTCCATTCCCTAATCCCCCTGCTAATACGGCATATAGTTATAGCATTCCTAAAGCGAGTGCTGTTTATGGTCCTATTAGTGACAATATTCCATCCTTTTATAATGCAGGGAATAATTCAAATCGTTCCCAAACGCATATTCCAATAAAATCCTTCTTTACCTATACCCCTTTGATGCATCCTGATACCATTGCTATTACCCAGCTTCTTAATTATAGTGGAGATTGGAATTTTACGACATGGAATAATACCCTGATGTTTAACCAAATTTTCTCTGATTTTTATGCTTATGATGATGGAACCGCAGAAGCTTCCTACTTTATTAACGGCACCACGCCCTTAGGATTAGCCGAACAATTCACCATTAATAAAGCCGATACTTTACGCGGGCTTGAGCTCTACTTCAATTACATGTTCGTTAACCCGGCTAACTATAATATGGTACTTACAGTTTGGGATAACTCAGGGCCAGGCGGATCTCCCGGCAATATACTATATGAAAATCCGGATACGGATGTTTCAACTCCCAGAACGAGTGATACCCTGAACGGGTTCACATTTTATCCGTTCACAGCTCCGGTGATTATTGGTGCCGGGAAAACTATTTTTGTGGGATGGAACCAAACCAATGGCGACTCTCTTAATATTGGATTTGACCTTAATACGAATAGCCAGAGTAAAATATGGTATTTTGATAATACTTATCCCGGTGGCTGGCAATCTGCCTCCTATCAGGGCTCTATTATGATGCGCCCTGTTTTTGGCAGCCGTTATACCCACGCTCCTTTGCTTCAAACCTCCGATGTAAACGAACCGTCATTAGCCACACTTAATATATACCCTAACCCTGCTAATGATGTAGTTAACCTGAGTTCTCCCTTGCCTCCTAATACCACGCTTAAAATATATACCGCCGATGGCAGGGAATGTTTAAGCAATAGCAACTTTTATGGCAATTTTATTAATACTTCCATCCTTCCTGCGGGATTTTATATTGTAGAAGTGACACCACCAGGTGGTCAACCACAGTATCAAAAGCTGATGATTCAGAGGTAGAATAGGTCAGCTGTTTTTATACGGCAAATAGTGGATTTTCTCCGGAACTACTGCCATTTTTTCCAATCTAAACCCTTGGAACGATATTTGATAGGTGTATAGTAGAATACAAACTATATGAACCTAAATAATTTTACATTAAAGTCGCAGGAAGCGGTCCAACACGCTCAACAAATGGCTGTTGGTAATGGCAACCCTGCTATAGAAAATGGGCACATTTTAAAAGGCATTTTAGAAGTTGATCAGAATGTTACGCCTTTTCTGTTTAAGAAGCTGAATATCAATATACCTATATTCAAGCAGGCCCTGGATAAAATTGTGGAACGTTATCCTAAATCAACGGACAGTAATGCAGGCCAGTTTCTATCCAATGAAGCGCAACAAGCCTTGGCTAAGGCAGCTAATTTTATTAAAGAGTTTAAGGATGAATACGTATCTATCGAGCATCTTTTGCTGGGTATCTTAACCACTAAAGATACCGTTTCTCAACTGATGAAAGATAACGGCATTACCGAGAACGACCTTAAAAAGGCAATTCAGGAATTGCGTAAAGGCAGCACGGTTACCAGTTCAGGACAGGAAGAAACCTACAATGCACTTAATAAATATGCTGTTGACTTAAATGCTATGGCCCAGGCAGGCAAACTTGATCCGGTTATCGGCAGAGACGAAGAAATCCGAAGGGTGCTGCAGATACTTTCCCGCAGAACCAAGAATAATCCCATATTAGTTGGAGAACCCGGTGTAGGTAAAACCGCCATTGCCGAAGGTCTTGCCCAACGGATCATTAATGGCGATGTGCCTGAAAATTTAAAATCGAAAAGGATTTTTGCCCTTGATATGGCAGCGCTTATTGCAGGCGCTAAATACAAAGGTGAGTTTGAAGAAAGGCTGAAAGCAGTAGTAAAAGAAGTTACTTCTTCCGATGAAGTAATTTTATTTATTGACGAAATACATACGCTTGTCGGAGCAGGCGGCGGAGAAGGCGCTATGGATGCTGCAAATATATTAAAGCCCGCACTTGCCAAAGGACAGCTAAGGGCTATTGGCGCAACTACCTTAAGTGAGTATCAAAAATATTTTGAAAAAGATAAAGCACTGGAGCGTCGTTTTCAACGCGTAATGGTGGATGAACCCAGCGAAGAGGACGCTATAACTATTTTACGCGGTATAAAGGAAAAGTATGAAAGCCATCACAAGGTACGCATTAAAGATGAAGCCATTATTTCAGCAGTGGAGCTTTCGCAACGCTATATAAGCGACCGCTTTTTACCCGATAAAGCCATTGATCTTATTGATGAAGCGGCTGCTAAATTGCGTATGGAAATAAATTCTGTTCCCGCTGAATTGGATGAGGCAGAAAGAAAAATCCGTCAATTGGAAATTGAGCGGGAAGCTATAAAAAGGGAGAACAACAAAGAAAAGCTGAACCAATTAAGCCACGACATTGCCGAGTTGAGCGACAAACGTTCTGATTTGAAAGCCCAATGGCAATCAGAGAAAGAAGTGGTTAACACTATCCATAAAATAAGAAAAGATATAGAAAACCTGAAACTGGAAGCGGAACAGGCCGAACGAGTAAGCGATTTTGGAAAGGTAGCTGAGATACGCTACGGTAAAATTAAGGATGCAGAAGAAAAGCTAGCTGATATGGAGAAAAAGTGGGATGTGCTTAAAGCCAAAGGTTCACAAATGCTGAAAGAGGAAGTTGACAGGGAAGATATTGCTCGTGTTGTTTCGCGTTGGACAGGCATCCCTGTAAATAAAATGCTGCAAGGGGAAAAGGAAAAACTACTGCTGCTGGAAGATGAGTTGCATAAACGGGTAATTGGCCAGGATGAAGCAATAGAAGCGGTTGCCGATGCTATACGACGCAGCCGTGCCGGCTTGCAGGATACCAAACGCCCTTTAGGCTCATTTATTTTTATGGGTACTACCGGAGTTGGCAAAACAGAGGTTGCCAAAGCGCTGGCTGAATATCTTTTTAACAGTGAAAATAATATGGTGCGTATTGATATGAGCGAATACCAGGAAAAGCACAGCATTTCCCGGCTTATTGGCGCGCCTCCGGGATATGTGGGATACGATGAAGGAGGACAACTTACGGAAGCTGTCAGGCGCAAACCATACTCTGTTGTGCTGTTGGATGAAATTGAAAAAGCACATCCCGATGTTTTTAATATTCTTCTGCAAGTGCTGGATGACGGAAGGCTGACCGATAGCAAAGGCCGGGTGGTAAATTTTAAAAATACCATAATCATTATGACCTCCAATATTGGTTCTATTATCATACAAGAGAATTATGAGAAGCTGGAAAAAGGAAATCGGGCAAAGGTTTTTGAAGCTACTAAAGAACAAGTATTAGAATTGCTAAGACATACCATGCGTCCGGAATTCCTTAATCGTGTGGATGAAATAATTATGTTTTCTCCGCTAACTAAAAAGGATATTAATGCCATTGTTAAAATACAATTTGATGGTGTGGTGAATAAATTACAAGGAGAAAATATACGTCTCAGCGCAACCGATGAGGCTATTCAATGGCTTGCAGATACCGGCTTTGATGCTTCATTTGGAGCAAGACCTATTAAAAGACTTATACAAAAGAAGATATTGAATGAGCTTTCTAAAGAACTGTTAGCCGGAAAAATTGAACGCGACACCGATATTGTAATGGATGTGTTTGACGATAATGTGGTATTCCGGAAACCGATTGAAACGGATAAGAAGAAAGTGGTAGCAACGGGGAAATTAAAAGCTTCTTAATACACCCTTCCTTCTCTCCATAGGTCAACGGCATTGTACCAAAGATTGCGGTAATTGGCACTGCGCTGTAAGGCATAATCATTATCGCTGAAAGGATTATCTAATTTTACAAAAGTAAAAGAAAGAGCCATGTAGTTTCTTTCTTCTCCATACGTCCATGTTTCACCTTCCGATGAACGATAAATGGAGTTTGGAGGCCCAAAAATAAGATAGATCATACCTCTGTCTGTTTTCCATCCTTCCTCGTAAGAGGTGAAATAACGATTGGCATCCTGTATCCTGTTATAATAATTACGAATTAATTCCCTTGCCCTGTCTTTGCTCCCGGTTGCAGCGGTAAGCCAAAAATTATCAACATCAGGCTTGGGTGATTTGGATGTTATAAGTTTTTGAAACTCATCATTGGATGATATATACCGCAAGGGGGTTACCATTTGGTATGTTTGGGTAATATTGGGGTAGCTCTCATCAAAACGGAATAATGTTAAGCCCTCTATATCGTTGGAGTCTGCCATTATATGATACATGCCAATTGATTTCATATTTAGTTTAAATACACCATTCTGAGCTTTTATTGAAAAGCTACTGTCGGCATATAACTGCGGGGCATCATACTCATCGGCACTGAAAGGAGGGGATGCAATAGGGAATTTATTGTGATAAATTCGCACATAAAGTTTTTTTACAGGATGCTGGTATTCGATGGAAGCAAGCATAGCTGTATCAAAATAAGAAGAGAACATAATATGCCCGTTAGAGGGATCTTTGACAATAAAATTTTGGTTGCCCAAGTAATCCATTTTATTGGCATCTATATACGTTGTTTCATTTCGCTTACTATTGTTATCATAAGTATTGACGGTAAGTAAATACCTATTGCCTCTGTTTATTTTAACCCGAATGGAACCTACAGCATATTCCTGCTTGTTGTTAGTGGAACTTTGTAAGTTGATAAGAGTAGAATTGCTGTCCAGTATAATCGGTGATTCATAGTTCAGGGTAACCCTGTAGTAAATTCTTGCCGATGCTGAAAAACTGTCTGAGATAGTTTTTCGCTCATACAATAATTCGCTTTCATTTATTTTAAAGTAGAGTTGTGAAACGGAATCATTCGTATATACCAGTTTAAATTCAGGGTGCAGGGAATGGATATCGTTTTTGTATATGTCTACAATATTTTGATTGCTTACTTTGGCTGTGCTAAAGCAGCCTGAAAAAGAAAGTGCCGCAAGGGATGATACTCCAATAAAAAATCTTTTTCTTCCGTTTTTCATCACAATTGATAGTAGTGCAAATATAGGCTAATATTGCGTTCAGGCATTAATCAGTCAGTTTCTATTCTTCCTGGGCTCTGTTTATCAAATCAGGATTAATACCTTCCAGGGATTTGGTTGTTTTTGCGCCAAGCTTTTTAATGTTTTCAATACGCCTGATAATATTTCCCGGTCCGCTGGAAGCCTTTTTCATTGCTTCTTCATAGCTTAATTTAGCCGAATTCATTTTCTTGCCAACATCCAGCAGATCTTCTATAAGGCCATAGAATTTGTCATAAAGCTTACCGCTTTCTTCAGCAATTTCAAAAACATTTCTGGCCTGCTTTTCCTGTCTCCATAACGATGCAATGGTATAAAGTGTGGCCAGTAAAGTTGTAGGGCTAACAATCACTATCTTCCTGTCCCAGGCGTAATTAAACAATTCATTATCAGATTGCAGAGCGATGCTAAAGGAAGATTCTATGGGCATAAATAATAGCACAAAATCCAATGTATTTATATCAATAAGAGATTGATAATCCTTTCTGCTTAGTTCATCAATATGTTTTTTTACGGAAACAAGATGCTTTAAAAGATGTTGCTTTTTTTCCTCCTCTGCTTGCGCGCTTATAAATGCTTCATAAGAAGTGAGCGACACTTTTGAATCGATAATGATATGTTTGTTGTTAGGAAGGAATACCACGACATCAGGTTGCAGGCGGTCGCCCTCGGAGTTTTTTAAGCTGTATTGTATTTTATATTCCTTATCCTTTTCCAGGCCGGAACGCTCCAGAGCTCTTTCCAGTATAACTTCTCCCCAGTTTCCTTGTGTTTTGCTGTCGCCCTTTAATGCGTTAGCCAGGTTGTTGGCCTGTTCACTTATTTTTTTATTAAGGTCAACCAGTGTAGTAATCTCTCCCTTTAATGTATTCCGCTCGGTAGATTCAACTTTGTAAACAGTTTCCACTTGTTTCTGAAAAGCCTCAATCTTTTCTTTTAAAGGAGTCATTATTGCATTTATGTTATCCTGATTCTGGCTGGTGAATTTTTTGCTTTTTTCTTCCAATATTTCATTGGCCAGGTTTTTAAATTGAAGCTGTGATTGGTTATGTAAGTCTCCAATTTCAACTTTAAGGGTAGTGAGTTTTTCGAGCAGGTTTTCCTTTTCTGTATGTAAGGTTGCAACCCGCGCTCCTAAGTCCATAATTTGTTTATTGGACTGAACCAAATCTGATTCTTTTGCTTTTAATCTTTCCGAGGTGTCCTGGTATAGCTCTTTTCTTATATAAAGCACTTCAATTTCTTTGCCAGCAACACTGTCTTTAAGTACTGTTGTTTTTAAAAGCAAATACCCTATCAGTGCACCAATTACCAAACCAATAAAAAGACCTATAAGCATAATGTTGTAATGACCGGTTTATATGAATTACCTTTTTCCCTTTAAAGGATGAAAGTTCTGCAAAATAAGGAAAGATTTCTCAGATAGCCGAAATATCGGATGAAATAAGCCATCCTTGATTGCCATTGGCAAGCTTTATTTCTGTCCATTCGCCTTCGGTTTTTATAACCCATACTTTTGTGCCTTCGTGAAGTACAAATAGTTGGGTGGCTTTTTCTTCGGGCGCTCCATTAACAGTTACGGTGGACGACATGATTATGGCCGTGTCGTGCGAGTTTAATAATTCATATTGCTGATGTGCCATATACAAGGTAAATATACTAAAAAAGATCAGCACTAAACCCGACCAAAAGCTGAGTTGCCGTATTACCATATGGGATGCTAAAAGATAAATTGCAAAAAGTCCAAGACTAAGGCATAATATCCATATAGAGGTTAAAGCCCATTGTTTTTCGGTGAATTTATTTTCAAATTTTTTCCAATCGCTATATATAAAAATGGGTGCATCGGAAGTTATTTTATCGGTTATTTTTTGGTTGGCAAGCTGTAGGTTAAATTGAATATCAGGATCGCCGGGAGTAAGTTTTTCCGCCTTTTCATAATATAGAATTGCTTTGCCCATTTCATTAGACCTGAAATAACAGTTCCCCAAATTATAGTACGCTTGCGCCGATTCAATGCCGCCATTTAGAAATTTCTGATAGAAGCTAATAGCCTTCGAATAGTTAGCTTTATTGTATGCAGCATTAGCACTATCAAGAGAAGGGTAGTTGCTATTGCTTGCCAATGTTTTTACCGGATTCAACATCCAGCAAAAAAGCAGCGTTATTACAACAATATATGAATTACGAAATTTCATCTTCCAATTGGGTTAGTAATTTCACAGCCGATGCATACACCTCCTCCAGGTTGCCTGTAACTGTGGCCGGGGCATAGCGAGCAAACTCACAATCGTCCAGAGTTTTATTCGCCATTTGTATGGTTTCAGGGCTTACATTCTTTTGTGTGAGGCTGGCAGATATCGTATCTCTTGAAAGGTCCGCAAGGGGTATGGAGAATTTATTGCTAAAGTATCCGTTTAAGGCACTCAGCAATTCTGCATAAAACACTTCTTTATTGCCTGTTGCAATACTTTTATGCGCTATTTTAAGTCTCTTTTGCGCCATGCGTGTAGCGCCTCTTTTCTTTACCGCGAGCGTGTCTTTATTCATTTCAACATACCTTCTTCTTGCAATTATAAAACCTAAAAAAGTTAATATAGGGGCTAGTATTCCAGCATAAAATGGGAAAGAGTAAAGGAAAAAATCATCGGTCCGGTAGAATGCCTCATGCCCGGCATGAATATAGCGTATATCCGAACCTATTACCTTTATATCTTCTTTATTTACAGGTCCGGATACAGTTACTGAAGAATTAGTATTATCTCCTTTGGCAACATCTATGTTCATTTCCGGAATCGAAAGCGTAACATAGGCTTTCTTTTTAGGATTAAAGTAAGTAAATTCAACCGGAGGGATTTTGTAATTGCCCGGATGCCTCGGAACAAGTAAATAGTTAAACGTACGTGTACCGGATACACCGGAAGCGTTGATGGTAAAATGATCGGATATTTTGGGGTCGTAACGGTCAAAATCAGACGGGAACTTCAAAGGCAGCGTGTCGATAAGTTTTAGGTTGCCATTGCCCGAAATAGTGATGGTAAGATTAATCGCATCATTGGCTTTAACTTTGTTTTTGTCCAATTCGCCTTTTAACGTAAATTCTCCAACGGCACCTGAAAATGCTTTTTCCGTTTTGGGAAGTGGCATAACCTCAACGGCTGTTGATTCGCTTTTAACATTATACTGAACCCTTTTATAGGAACCTCCGAAGAATTGAGCAAAAATATTATTTGTCTTTACAGGTTGGTCAACTATACATTGTGCTGTAAATGGTTCAATCTTTATTTTTCCGGTATGTTGGGGGAAGAGTACATTTTGTTTTAATATACCTACCATATAAGATACTCCATTCACAGTTGCCCTTGTAGGTGCTAATTGGCCTTTGTTAGTTGGGGTTACATCCTCTGAATAAAATCCTGAAAAGGCGGGGGCATCTTGAGGTTGAACAGATTCAACACTCACACGCATATAAATCTTAATGGTTGCTGTTACCTCCTCGCCTTCATACATTTTTGTTTTGCTGGGCTCAATACGGATAAAGAGATTGCTATTTTCACCTGAAACATCAGTAGCAGCTGTGGGGTTGCTATTTCCGGGCTGAGAAGAGGCCGTTGCCGGCTGAGGCGAATTGCCGGGAGAGCCTTTAACTACTTTTATAGTAAGCGAATTGGAGGTAACGGTTTTACCTGCGCAAGTAATGGATGCCGGGCCAATTGTAAAAGTGCCTTCTGATTTTGGAATAAGGTAATAAGAATAGGTTACAGATTGAGAATAACTTCCGTTTACGATACTAACACTTTGGCCTGTCATGGGCCCTGAAGCTTCAAATCCGGTGAAGGCTGGAGGGGTAAAATTGGTTCCGCTTGCATTGAGGGAATAATCTATCTGGAATTCCTGTCCAACTGCAACGGTATTGGATTCCGTCCTGGCTGTAAGGGTTTGAGCCGTTACAGTAGAAAATAATCCTCCACAGAAAAAGATAAGTACAAGCCATATGTTTGTTATCTGTTTATGCATTTTTACCAATCTTTTTCAATCTGTTTCTTTTGAGCAGGTTGTGCTTGTTTCCGGTTGTTTTTTTCATCATTGTCCAAAGCATCAAGCATATGCTGGGCATTTTGCTTGGTTAAATCCTGGGGTTGAGGTTTCTGCTGCTGCTGTTGGTTTTGTTGTTGCTGCTGCTGTTGATTTTGCTGCTGCTGTTGCTGTTGTTGTTTTTTAGGATTTGCCATGGACTCGGCATAGGCTAAATTGTAGCGTGTGTCATCATCAGTGCAGTTTGAACGAAGGGCATTCTCGTAAGCTTTAATACTTTCCGGATATTTTTTTTGCGCCAAATACGAATTGCCGATATTATGATAGGCATGAGCAGCCAGTACTTTATCGCTGGTAGATGTGAGCGCATTTTTATATTGTTCAACAGCCTGATCATATTGCCCCTGGCGATAGTATGCATCGCCCATATTGAACTTGGCTTTAAGTTGGCTGGATTTATCTTGCAAAGCTTTCTGATATTCTTCTGAAGCCTTTTTGTAATCATTATTAGCATAGGCTTTATTACCATTGCGTATATGTAAGTTGCCTGTCTGTGCATAGCTTTTAAATGTCCATGCAATAGAACATAGAAGCAACAATCCGGCTATGTATGATTTACTTTTCATTGGATTTTCCGAATAAATTCAATTGCTGGTACCATTTAGTCCTTTTCTCGGTAACAAAGATGTCAATAATAAGGAGAATTAAGGAAATGAATGCAAAAATTAAAAAATGCTCATTATAGTCGCTGTATCTTTTTAAACTTACTTTACTCTTTTTAAGTTTATTTATTTGGTCAACTACTTTATCAAGCCCAACATCCGAGGAGGTTGCCAGCACAGATATTCCTCCGGCATTCATAGCAATTGATTCCATCAGATTCATGTTAAGCTTGGTAATTACCGTATTTCCATCCTTATCTTTTTTATAGCCGGTAATTTTACCGTTTGCTTCTATGGGTATGGGAACTCCGTCCGGCGAACCGATTCCGATAGTATGTATTACTATTCCTCTGTTCCCAGCTTCCTTTGCTGCCGCAACAGCATCATCTTCAAAATTTTCGCCATCGCTTATAAGTATAATGGATTTACTTCTTTTGGAAAATGTACTGTCACCTTCATCCAGTAAAAGATTGGCCGATCTTGTTAAAGCCTCGCCTATAGCAGTTCCCTGCACAGGTATTATGTCACTTTGTATTTGACCGAGAAACATTTTAGCTGCATTGTAATCTGTGGTTATTGGTAGCTGCACAAGAGATTGTCCGGCAAAAATAACAATGCCAATTCGGTCACCCTGCAATTTATCTATTAATTGTTGAATCGCTTCTTTGGCCCGTTCCAAACGGCTTGGTTGAATATCCTGGGCATTCATGCTGTTGGAAACGTCGAGTGTGATTACAATATCCGATCCGGTAGTATTTATATTTTCAAGGTGAGAACCTGTTTCCGGGTCAATCATGGCAATAAGCAGAAACGCGAATGCGACCAATGCAAGAATAAATTTCAGGTTTTTTTTGGCCAAGGAACTTTCACCGGCCAATCGTTTAAACAAAGCGTTTTCACCAAATTTTTCAATGGCTTTTTTACGCAAGTAAAGCGAAAGAAAATACATGGCTACCAGCAGAGGTAAAGCCAAAAGGGCATAAAAAAACTCTTTATGTGCGAAATCGAGCATATCAGGGTATGGTTCTTAATAGCGTATTTCTAAATATCAGTTCAAGCAACAATAATAAGGCGGCAATTTCGGCCAGCGGAAGAAATTCTTCGGGCCGTTGGGTAAAGCTTTTGACTTCAAATTTTGATTTCTCCATCTTATCAATCTCATTATATATTTTTTGCAGGCTTTCGTTGTCCGTAGCCCTGAAGTATTTTCCTCCGGTAGTCGCGGCTATCTGGCTAAGCAGGTTTTCATCTATTTCTACCGGTTCGTAATCGTAGGTATATTGGTCGCCTACTATTCCGGCAGGTCCATATGCTTTACCCATTGTTCCAACGCCAATGGTGTAAACGCGTACCCCAAAAACTTTTGCTATGTCGGCGGCCGTAAGAGGAGCCACAGAACCCGTATTGTTCACACCGTCGGTAAGAAGGATAACCACTTTGCTTTTGTTGTTGTCGCTGTTTAAGCGGTTAACAGCAGTCGCTAAACCGTCACCAATGGCGGTGCCGTCATCAATGGGGCGTAAGCTGGGCCTGTCAATTCGAATATCGTTAAACAGGTTTTTAATTACGGAATGATCAGTTGTAAGCGGCGATTCTGTTAGGGCTTCTCGGCTAAATATCACCAACCCGATTTTATCTTCCGGGCGAGAATCAATAAAATTAGAAGCTACTTTTTTTGCCGCACCAACCCGGCTGGGTGAAAAGTCATGCGAAAGCATACTGCTTGAAATATCAAGCGCTATTACAATATCAATTCCTTCTTTAGTAACATTTTTCCAGCTAACTGTAGACTGCGGTCTTGCTATAATGCCAATAAGAAGAGCAAGTACAATCATCCGTATACCAAAAAAAACATGGTATAGAATAGTTTTATAGGAAATACCAGGCCTGCTTTGCGGGCTAAACGGCGAAGGCATTACCACTTCAGAGGAGAGTGATTTATGTTTCCAACCATAAAATGCGGCCAATACCGGAATAATGAGCAAGAACCACAATACCCATGGATAAGCAAACTGTATGGAATTAAAATAACTCATGAGATAATGATAATTTCCCCGGGTGGCTTGGGCTCTATGGGTGCTTGAGCAGGAGTAGGTTCCTTTATTTCTGCTGTATTGTTTATAAAATCTATGGAAGAATTGAAGCAGAATTCATGATCATTGGGCAGCGGGTTTTCTTTGGCAAATTTTACAAGGTCAGACAGTACTAAAATATCCCTGAGTTTTAGCTTCATGCCTTCGCTGATATCTTTCCTTTTGAGGGCCAGCATCATTTCATCCGTTGTCATTTCAAGTGCGTTAATGCCATATCGTTCTTCCAGATAAATGCGCAAAATATCTGTTATGCCGGTATAATAATCTTTTATCTTTCCTTCTTGCCAAAGTTTTTGAAGACCCAATTTTTCCAATGCTTCAAGCGCTTTTGTATGCGGTGGGATTAACACTTTGGGCTTTTCAATAATTTCCGGTTTTTGTTTTTTCATGTTGCGGAGAATATAATAAACGATTCCGCCAAGTATAACCAATGCCAGCAATCCGTAGCCTATATAGGGTAATAATTCGAGCCAACTGAAAGGGGCCTGTATGGGAGCTTTAATATCTTTAAAAGCCTTGGTAGTATCTACATGAACGGTGTTTACCTGCAACATCATAGCTTCGGTAAGTTGTGTATTACCGGTGTCGCCGTTTATAACGAACTTGAAAGGCGGTATGGCATAATATCCTGAATCGAAACTTGAGATGGTAATATCTTGTATTTGTTGCTGCACGGTGGGTTGAGCGCTGTCAGGAACCACCGTTGTTATTTTTGATTTGCTGATTACTTCTACGTTGTGCGCGAGCGAATCGCCTACCTGTGGCCATTGAATTTTTGGAACTCCATTTTTCACATCAAAAGCCGCTGTAAGGCGAATGTGTGCCTGGTTACCTATCAATATTGAGGTGCTGTCTATTCTTGCAGAAACTTGTACTTGCTGTGCATGGACTGCTAAACTTGGCAATACCAATGCGGCCAAAAAATAAATAATATATGTAATCCGGCTTCTCATTATCTTTTTCTTTTCTTAAACAGATTGGAGAGAGGAGCCATATAGGATTCGTCGGTTGCAATGCTTACGGTATCAACTCCGCTGCGTTTAAATATATCGCTTAGTATTTTTTCCTTTGCGTTGATTGCCTCTGCATAAGCGATCCGCACTTTTTTGTTGGAGGTATTCATCCAGGTTATATCACCTGATTCCGGATCTATTGTTTTTAAAAGACCCACATTGGGTAATTCTTTTTCCCTTTTATCATAAATCCGTAAGGCAATCAGGTCATGTTTGCGCGAGGCAATTTTCATGGCATCGGTAAAATCTCCATCCATAAAATCGGAAATCATAAATGCAATGCTTCTCTTTTTTATAACATTGGTAAAATACCGCAAAGCCTGTGTTATGTCTGTTTTACGGTTCTTGGGTTCGAATTCAAGTAATTCCCGTATGATGCGTAAAATATGAGATTTCCCTTTCTTGGGAGGTATGAATTTTTCAATTATATCTGTAAAGAATATTACGCCTATTTTATCATTGTTTTGTAATCCCGAAAAGGCAAGAACTGCGCATAATTCAGTAATCATGTCTTCTTTCAGTTGTTTACGTGTGCCAAAGTTTTCCGAGCCGCTTACATCCACCAGCAACATCAACGTTAATTCTCTTTCCTCTTCAAATATCTTTACGTAAGGGTGATTGAAACGTGCCGTAACATTCCAGTCAATCGTACGGATATCATCGCCCATTTGGTATTCCCTCACTTCACTGAAAGACATACCACGCCCCTTAAAAGCGCTGTGGTATTCTCCCGAGAAGAGAGATTGGGTAATACCCCGCGTTTTTATTTCAATTCTTCTGACTTTTTTAAGCAGTTCTGTCGTATCCATCGGCTGTATTCCTCAAGGGATTATGGCACCTCAACGGTATTGAGTATTTCGGTAATAATATTTTCGGTAGAAATATTTTCGGCTTCCGCTTCGTAAGTAAGCCCTATGCGGTGCCTGAGCACATCATGGCAAATAGCGCGAACATCTTCCGGAATTACATAGCCCCTGCGTTTTATAAATGCGTAGGCTTTAGCTGCATAAGCCATACTGATGCTGGCACGGGGAGAACCTCCGTAACTAATGAGCGGAGCAAATTTTCCCAGCCCGAACTCTTTCGGGGTACGGGTGGCAAATACAATATCAAGGATATAGTTCTCAATTTTTCCATCCATATAAACTTCCTTCACCAGTTTGCGGGCGTTGGTAATATCGGCAGGTTTTAGTATTTGTTGCGCTTTTGGAAAGTCAGCAGATAAGTTCTGGCGGATGATCTTTTGCTCATCGGCTTTGGTAGGATAAGTAATAACCACCTTCAGCATAAACCTATCCACTTGCGCTTCGGGTAACATATAAGTTCCTTCCTGTTCAATGGGGTTTTGAGTGGCAAGCACCAAAAAGGGCTCCGGCAACGGATAGGTAGTATCGCCAATAGTTACCTGCCTTTCCTGCATGGCTTCCAGCAATGCGCTTTGCACCTTGGCAGGGGCGCGGTTTATTTCATCCGCTAATATAAAGTTGGCAAACAAAGGCCCTTTACGCACCGTAAATTCTTCTTTCTTTTGATTATAGATTAAAGTACCAACTAAGTCGGCTGGTAATAAATCGGGTGTAAACTGCACTCTACTAAAACTTGCATCAATAGTAGAAGCAAGGGTTTTAATGGCAAGCGTTTTAGCCAGACCGGGTACACCTTCCAGTAAAATATGCCCGTTGGATAGCAAACCTACCAAAAGCCTTTCGAGCAAATACTTTTGACCCACAATAACCTTTTCCATTTCCAGGTTCATCAGGTCGACAAAAGCGCTCTCTTTTTGAATTCGTTCGTTTAGTTCTTTTATATCTGCCATAGTTCGTTTTTTTGTGAGCACAAATTTAAACTTCGGTTACAGAAGCCAAGTATATCAGGCTGTTAAAATTTGTTAAGCATTTGGTTGTATCTTTGTTATTTAAAGTTAAAAAGAGAATGCCATACATAGCGAAAATGCTGATACTTGCAGGAATTATTTTAATTATTGCAGGAATAGTATTTGCGTTTGGACAAAAGTATTTGCAATGGTTCGGGCATCTTCCGGGGGATATTCGGGTAGAAAAGGAAAACTTTAAAATATTCGTTCCTATTACAAGTATGATATTAGTAAGTATTTTACTAAGTTTGATACTTTGGATTATCCGTTATTTTTCCAATAAATAACATGAACGAAAACCGCCCATTAGCCGAACGAATGCGCCCCCATACTCTGAATGAGTATATGGGTCAAAAGCATTTGGTAGGGGAGGGCAGCATACTCCGTAAACTTATTACTTCCGGTTCCTTGCCATCTATTATACTTTGGGGGCCTCCGGGTGTTGGAAAAACCACACTGGCACAAATTATTGCCAATGAGTTGCAGCGGGAATTTTTCCAGTTGAGCGCCATTTCTTCCGGGGTAAAGGATATAAGGGAAGTAATTGAAGGAGCAAAGAATAAAGGACTGTTTACCGGAACTCCCATTTTATTTATTGATGAAATACACCGGTTCAGCAAATCGCAGCAGGATGCTTTGTTAGGTGCGGTGGAGCGGGGCGATATAACGCTAATTGGTGCTACTACCGAGAATCCATCTTTTGAAGTTATCTCTGCATTGCTTTCGCGCAGCCAGGTATATGTACTGAAATTATTGGAAAAAGATGAACTTCTGGAAATGCTCGATAGGGCAATAAAAGAGGATGTTATTCTAAAGACCAGGAAAATAGTGTTAAAAGAAACACAGGCTTTACTCAGGCTATCGGGTGGTGATGCACGCAAATTGCTTAACCTGTTTGAGGCGGTAGTAATGTCTTCAACAGAAGCGAAAGTAATAGTGACTGATGAGGATGTAATTAAAGTCGCACAACAGGTAATACCGCTTTATGATAAGAAAGGAGAATATCATTATGATATTATTTCCGCATTTATAAAATCAATACGGGGTGGAGATCCGAATGCGGCTGTATATTGGTTAGCACGTATGTTGACAGGCGGGGAAGATATTTTATTTATTGCCCGCAGATTGGTAATACTTGCTTCGGAGGATATTGGGAATGCCAATCCGAATGCTTTGCTTATGGCGAATAACTGCTTTCAGGCGGTTAATTCCATTGGTATGCCGGAGGCAAAAATTGTATTATCGCAGACTGCCATTTACCTTGCCTGTTCTCCTAAAAGCAATAGTGCTGTCGCTGCTATAGGTGCAGCAATGGCATCGGCTGAAAACACATCCCATTTAGGTGTTCCCCTGCACCTTCGTAATGCACCAACCAAGCTTATGAAAGAGATGGATTACGGTAAAGATTATAAGTATGCTCACTCGTATGAAGGCAATTTTGTAATACAAGATTTTCTTCCTGAAGAACTAAGAGGCACCATGTTTTATGAGCCGGGTAACAACCCTAAAGAGGAGGAGTTCAGGAAATATTTGGAAAAGACCTGGGGGAAGTTTTATAAGTATTGAGAAAAAATTATTTAGCACCTGTTTTTATTTCAACAGTTAAATACTTCCAGTAAATAAAATAAAGGAAGGGATTACTTCGCAATAATAACTTTTCCCGTTTTCAACAGTTTTCCTGAATCGGTAACCTGATATAAATAGAGTCCATCAGCAAGATTGCTGATATCTATAATGGTATGACCTGAAGTATTATTTATGGAACAAGAACTTACTGTATTACCTAAAATATTGATAAGTGTAAATGTGGCCGGCAATGAATTTATATCCGAGTAGTCAATGTTTACTGTATTTTTAGCAGGGTTTGGATAAAGGTTTATGCCGGTTGTTTTGCTGATGGTGGTTACTCCAAGGGTAGGTGAATTATCGAAAGTATATTCCCAAAACTGGCCATAGGTAGAATTAACATAAGAACCGGTACCCACATATCCGCTGGAATCAATGGTGAAGGCGACTCCATCGGCCATCATGCCACCGCCATAGTTTGCTATAGCCTGCCAGGAATTGCTTACTGTATTGTATCTCCATCCGCCGGAAGTATATGTTGCGTTGCTTGTAAGTCCGAGGCATACGTATCCATACTGACCAATTGAAAAAGCAGAGGCGCACCTTAGGGGCATGCCGGGAACATTGGCTATTTTTGTCCAGGTATTGGATGAGGGGGTGTATTTCCAAAAATCATTTGATGCATCATTTACACTATCATTATCATCACCCGTACCAATATAAACTGCACCATTTGCAAAAAAACCAACGGCATTATCTCTTTGTCCGCCCGGAAAGCCTGCGAGTTGGGTCCACCTGTGCTTAGGGGTATAAAAAGCCCACCAGTCCGATAAATAAGTTATGCCGTTATAATTGCCGGTACCATAATAAATAGTAGAATCGTCAGGGTCTGCCACGGCAACGGCAAGGTCTCTGGCTATTCCGGGAAATGCAGTATCAATTACCCAGGTATTGGAATCGGAATTGTACCTCCAAACATCGCTGTAAAAAGTACCTCCGCAAACACCGCCTCCTATTTGAAGGAAGCAATTGCTCGGATGTTCGCCGCCCAACACATAGCCAAATCCATTTAAGGAAACACTTCGCGTACCTATTCGTTCTCCGCCCGGATAGGAGGCTGCTTCATTCCAAACATTGTTAGCGCTGTTCCATGCCCACATATCCATAAAGTAACTTCCGGTATCTGTTCCCGACAGGATATACCCTGTATTTCCTATGGCAAAACCACTGGCCTCATCACGCATGCCTCCTCCAAAGGGATTTTTATTAACCCAGGTATTTTGGGCCATTACTGCGAATGAAGATAAACCCGAAATAAAAATAAATGATAGTAAAAGTAATTTTCGCATAAAGGTTAAAAGACATTACAGAACAAATATAGTAATATTTAGAGACAATTACATACCCAACAATAAAATGGCTGACCTAAAAGCTGCGTACAAAAGAAAGTTTTAATGTCCACGGGTGACCCGATTGTACCTCTTCATAAGGTGAAATGTATAACTTATCCGGTCCCACTCCGTATTTTAAAAATATCTCTCTTTCAACGTTTCTCTTGTTTCTATAGCGTATCCCAAGTCCGAAAACGGCTTCTGCCCAATGATTGATAAAGTTGGCCGTATAAAAATTGCCATTGGCATCCATCAATGTGCCGTTAACTTCGCTGTTTTGTAAAAGCAAACCGGTATACTCAACACCTCCAAATGCAAAAACACCATAGGTATCATAGGTATTATGCGTTGCCCCATTTCCATAATTGAATTCGAGGAAAAGCGGAATATTATAAGACCCGTCGGCATAAGGTGTAATTTGATGAATGTCCTGCTCATCAACTATTGTTAATCCAACCCCGACAGAGGGCGAGGTACTAACCGAGAGAGATGTCCTTGCATTAAACTGAATAAGGTTATACCGTATTTTCCCGCCAATGGTGGCAAAGTCGGTATTAAAAAGGTAGACAGCCGAGTATCCGTCCTGGGGATAGGGAGCTTTGGAAAGATTGTCCGTTATATAATTGGGGTAAATAGTAGACGGCCCCTTTTCAATACCCGGGAGAAGGTTATAGGTTAAACCAATGAAAAACCGATTCTTAGATTGAATTGCCAGAGAATCCCACCCGATTTGGCTAAGAGAGGGTAAAGCTAAAAAGGAAAAAAATAGAATTAGTAGGGAAGGACTTTTTTTAATCACCTGTATTGCTAATTAAAACGAGAGAGTGAATATAGTAAGAAAAATTGAAGCAAGGCAGGGGAGGAGCTTGTTTTTTAATGTAATGTATACTGTTTTTTAGCCTAAAGCATTGGTTAGTAAAGGCCTTACTGTCTTTCTTTCACCTATTTGCTGCCTCCACATGGCATAATAAAGTCCTTTTTGCTCCAATAATTGCTCATGCCTGCCCGATTCAATAATATGTCCTTTTTCAAGTACATGAATTTTGTCGGCGTGCATAATAGTGGAAAGCCTGTGCGCAATTAATATCGTAATATGATTTGTATTTTGCGATACATCGCGAATGGTTTTGCTTATTTCCTCTTCGGTAAGAGAATCAAGGGCAGAGGTGGCTTCATCAAATACCAGCAGGTTTGGTTTGCGGAGCAATGCCCTTGCAATAGATAATCTTTGTTTTTCTCCTCCCGATACTTTTACACCTCCTTCACCAATAACGGTGTCAAGTCCTTTATCGGCTCTTGCCAAAAGATTATCGCAAGCGGCTTTATGCAAAACATCCATACATTCTTTATCGGTTGCACCGGGTGCTACAAACAAAAGGTTTTCTTTTATAGAGCCGGAAAACAATTGGGCATCCTGGGTTACCAGGCCTATTTGTTCCCGCAGTTTATCCAGGTCAATATCTTTTCCGGCTATGTTGTTATAAAGAATTTCTCCGCTTTCCGGCGGATATAATCCCACCAGCAGTTTTACCAATGTGGTTTTTCCTGAACCGGATGGCCCGACAAATGCAATTGTTTCACCTAACTCTGTTTTAAAAGATATATTTTCCACGGCATAGCCTGTGGCTGTTTGATGCTTGAAGGTAACGTTGCTAAACTCCAGTTTTTCAATGGTCTTTAACATGGCCGGCTTCTCGGGCTTATGTTCTTTCGGGGTATCCATTATCTTTTTGAAATTATCAAGCGATACTTCCGTTTCGCGGTAAGTATTGATAATGTTACCCAGCTCCTGTAAAGGACCAAAAATAAAGAAGGAGTAAATCTGCAAGGCAAACATTTGACCTATAGTGAGGCGGTGGTGGAAAATTAGAAAAATTAACATGAATTGAATAATGTTTTGAAGCAGGTTTACAATGGTTCCCTGCACAAAACTGATGCTGCGGATATAGCGCACTTTCTTTAATTCAAGCCCTAATATTTTGGTAGTGGTGGAGTTAAGCCTGTTTATTTCCTGCTCGGCAAGTCCAAGGCTTTTAACTAATTCTATATTGCGGAGCGATTCCGTTGTGGAACCTGCCAAAGCGGTTGTTTCGGCTACAATTACTTTTTGCACTTTCTTTATTTTTTTAGTAAGGAAAGTGCTTACAAAAGCCAGTATGGGAACTATGGAAAAATAAACAGGAGCAATGAGCCAGTATATTTTCATGGCATAAACAAATACAAACACTACTCCAACCAGCGTGGTAAATAATATGCTGATAAACTGCAATACAAATTTTTGAATATCATCGCGTGCTTTTTGCAAAATGCCAAGGGTTTCGCCACTTCGCTGGTCTTCAAAAACAGAGTAAGGCAATTCCAATGAATGCCTTATACCATCGGTGTATATTTGTGCTCCGGTTTTTTGGGTAACTACATTCGTAAAATAATCTTGAAAGTTTTTGGCTATGCGTGAAACCATAGCAACACCCAATCCTAATCCAATCCAGTTAAGAATGTGCGGCAAAGCATCTGTCCATGAAAGCAGGGGTTTGGTGGTCAAATACCTGTCAACAATGGTTTGAAAAATCATGGGGTTAATCAGGGAAAAGACCTGGTTAATGGTAGCCAAAACCAAGGCCAGTAATACCAGCGACTTATACTGTTTGAGATAAGAGTATAATAATTTCATGGGAGTAATGGAAGTATAGACGCAAAGCTATAAGAAATACTTTTAGGGGGAAATAGTGCCACAGTTTATTTGGATTAAATTCCTAACGTCTTTGCGGAAAAGTTGTTCAGCTCCCCAGCATGTGTGCCATGTTTAGCAATCCTTCATTACTATCGACAAGGTGTTTGCGGGTTTTTGCAAATGGAGTAAATGCAATTTGGTTATTGATGAGTCCGGCCATTTCATTTTTTCGTCCTGCAATCAGCCCTTCTGTTGCAGCTACTCCGAGCCTGCTTGCCAGTATGCGGTCGAAAGCGGAAGGGTTGCCTCCCCGCTGCATATGGCCAATTACAGTTACACGCGATTCAAAATAGCTGCATTTTTCGGTTACCTGCCTGGCAATTTCATAAGCTCCTCCCGGAATATCGCCTTCTGCCACAATAATAATAAAGGAAGATTTGTTCCGTTTTCTTCCGGCATCAATTCGCCTTACCACATCATCAATGCTGCTTTTTTCTTCCGGAATAAGTATATCTTCCGCACCCGATGCAATTCCACAGTTTAGGGCAATAAATCCCGTATCCCTTCCCATTACTTCCACAAAAAAGAGCCGGTGATGGGAGGATGCGGTATCCCGTATTTTATCTATAGCTTCAATAACAGTATTAATAGCTGTATCGTACCCAATGGTAAAATCCGTCCCAAATAAATCGTTGTCAATTGTACCCGGTATGCCCATAGAATGTATGCCGCTTATTTCGGCAAATTCTTTGGCTCCTTTAAATGTTCCGTCACCGCCAATCAGCACTATACCTTCAATTCCGGCTGCATTTGCTTTTCGCTGTGCTTCAATAATTCCTTCCTGAGTTTTGAAGCGTGTGCTCCTGGAAGTTTTTAACATGGTTCCACCCCGTTGAATAATATCACTCACCGATGCCGACTCCATGGGAATGAAATCTCCGTCAATTAAACCATCGTAGCCCCTGCGTACTCCCACCACTTCCAGACCATGAAAAATAGCGGTACGTACAACAGCCCTTATTCCGGCATTCATACCGGGTGCATCTCCACCCGAGGTTAAAACAGCAATCTTTTTCATAAAATAAATTTGTTTCTAAAGTACAAAAATAGCCATAATTAAGGATGGAGCCTAAAAATAAGAATCGTGAACAATCTCATAAAATTTGGAAATAATTACAGTGATTGGGTAAGATTGCTTCACTGCGTTCGCAATGACGCGAGCAAATAAAAACGGCTTATTTTGGTCGGCAATTTTCGAAGCATTGGCAGGCATTACAGAGGATACTATTCAATAACTAACTTCCCACTCCCAACCAATCCTCCATCTTGTTCCATTACCCTGTAAAAATAAACACCACTTGGTTGACCAGTTAAGTTAATGATAGTATTGCTTTGGCTTTGGAATAGGATTTTAGTGTATACAATTTCTCCAAGTATATTGTATACTTCAACGCTACAATTTGCATCAGCATTTGATAACGACAAATAAAAAATGCCATTATTCGGATTTGGATATATACTAATGCCATTAATACTCAGCAATGGTATATTATTAATCCCAGTCACACTGCAAAAAGTTGTTTCTATGCTCCCGGCATTGTTTATTGTTCCTCCCCTTTGCACTGAACCGCCACTTGAAACACCACCTCCGCTTCCTATTATTCCACCCTTCGTAACAATTCCTCCACTATCATAGGGTAAACAAGTATTGCCATGTTTATCAAGTTTTAAAAACAAAAGGGCAGTATCACTTACCCCTGTAATTGCATATCCTGAATCCTTTGTTTGAACGATTGATTCACCAACTGAACCCGCGCCATTGCCAATTGCTCTTGTCCATTCAACCTTCCCGACAGTATCTAATTTTATTACATAAATAGAATATTTTCCACCTGCGGTATCCCCATAAGAATATGTAAAACCTGTTATTACGCATCCTCCATCAAAAGTGCTGGCAATTCCTCTACCTCCATCCCATTTTGCCCCTCCTATTGCTTCTGCCCACCTCAAATTACCTAGAGAATCTAATTTCACAACATAGACATCTCCATTTATCGTGTCACCGTAAGACCGTGAATCGCCAGTAATTGCATATCCCTTGTCTTTAGTTTGTGTAATTCCCCATCCCTCTTCATCAATAGTTCCCCCTATGGTTTTAGTCCATTTTAAATTTCCAATTGAGTCTAATTTAACAACATAAACATTATCGCCATTATTACCAACTGCAGCACCATAAGAATCTGTATTGCCGGCAATAGCAAATCCTTTATCGCTGGTGCAAACTATTGATTCTCCAGCCTCGGCATTTGCGCCGCCAATCGCATTTGTCCATTTAAGATTACCAGCAGTATCTAATTTTACTATATATACTGCACTTAATCCAGGTCCAAAACTTTCTTCCCAACCTGTTATAACATATCCTCCATCATCTGCTTCTGCTACAGCATATCCTTCCTCATTGCTACTTCCTCCAATAGTTTGAGTCCATTTTAAATTACCTGCTGAATCCAACTTAATGACATATACTTTTTCATTATGGTTTACATTAAAATTAGAGGTACTACCTGCAATGACATAGCCCTTGTCTTTTACTTGTATAATTGAACATCCATCATCACTATATGGAGGACCTCCACCAAGAGCTTTTGACCATTGCAACGCTCCGTTTAAATCAAATTTTGCAGCATAAACCCCTCCATAACCCATGGCGAAGTCAGGTATGCTAACTAATCCAGTTATACAATACCCATTATCATTAGTTGCAGTAATGCCCCAACCACCTTCAGTTCCTCCACGAATCAAAAACTCACCTTGTTTAAGTTGTCCAAAACCCTTTCCATTAAATGATAATGCAACTATCATCAAAAAAAACATGTTAGACTTTTTCATTTTATCGTCAATTTATAGCTCATGTCAAATTAATTTAGAAGAGAAAGCAGATAAATCAAAAAATGGAATTCATTTTCAAATAAGGTTATCTTTCAATTACAAGTTTTCCTCTTTGTATAGACTTATTATCCTCAAATATAGTATAAAAATACATGCCCGGTTCAAGTGAGGATATGTTTTCATTCACTATAGTATTGCTTGATGCTCCGCAAGGCAATGACCAGTTTGCTGCTTTATTGCCCAATACATCATACATAATAAGGTTTACCTCTTGGGCAGCATTGCTTAAACTATATGCTATGGTAAGACTGCTATTAGCAGGATTAGGATATAAAGTTAATTGCTCGCTAGTATTTGATACTTTATTAATATCAGTCGTTTGATTACCAAAACAGTAAGTAGGGTTAAACAGTAATCGATCAAAGTATGTTCCATTAATATTAGTGAGTGGCTTACTGGAAACAATGTTGCCTGTTGATAAATTGAGTCCAACAATTGAATCTGCGGCAATATAGTAGTAGGTTTTAGTAAAAGGGTCAATAGTTACATCTCCATCTAATTCATTATCCGGATAGGGGTGGGATATATTAGTAACTATACCGGAGGAAGGGTTAACTTTTGCAAGATAAATAGTTTCAGGTGAAGAAGATGTTCTTGCGAATCCATAAAAAGTGGAATCTTCGCAATTAAATATTAATTGGTCGAAGTATGTCCCATTAACATTAGTGAGTAACACCTTAGAAACAACATTGCCTGTTGGTAAACTCAGTCCAATAAGTGAATCTGAGCCGCCATTGCCGGCAACATAATAATAGATTTTGTTAAAAGGGTCAATCGTTGCATCTGCATCTACTTCATAATCCGGATAAGCACGAGATATATTGGTTACTATACCTGTAGAAGGATTGATTTTTGCGAGATAAATAGTTTCAGGTGAAGCGGAGGTTCTGGCTAATCCATAAAGAGAAGAATCTTCACAATCAAATAATAATTGATCAAAATATGTTCCATTTACATTAGTGATTAATTCACTGGAAACAACATTGCCTGTCAATAAACTCAGTCCCACAATTGAATCGGCGGCAACATAATAATAAATTCCAAGAAAAGGGTCAATAGTTGCATCAGCTAACAATTCGTTATCCGGATAGGCATGAGATATATTGGTAACTATGCCTGTGGAAGGGTTAATTTTTGCCAAATAAATAGTTTCAGGCGAACCGGATGTTCTCGCAAACCCATAGGTAGAATCAACTTGGGCTTGAGAGATAGCAGCAATAACCGAGATTAAAATAATTAATAGCTTTCTTTTCATCTCTCTTTAAATCTTCTACAAATATAATTTATTTGTTCAATTACCCTCATTCGACTTGCAAAGTAACAACATGAAAAGGTATTTTACAGACAAGTCATTGACTTTTTTCAAAACCACTATTTAGTTATTGACCTTTGTATAAAATCTAAAAAATACATATGGTCAGAGAGTCATTTTTACTTTACAAATCATTTTACTAGCCTGTTAAATCCCTTTCGCTGGAAGCTAAGGGAGCGCTTCAGGAGGCTATTTACGAATACCAGGTATCGGGTGTGGAACCACCGACTCACATACGTTCAGGAACGTCTATTCCCAGCAACCAAAATGCCTTTTTAATAACCTGTCCCGTTTGTTGGGATAGTGCAATACGGAAACTACGTATATCCGTATTCTCTTCTTTCAATACCTGGTAATCGTGGTAAAAGCCATTGTATTCTTTTACTAAATCGTAGGTATAGTTGGCAACCAATGCCGGGTTGTATGTGTTGGCAGATTCTTTTACTATAGATGTAAATTCATAAATCTTCCGAATCAGGTTCTTTTCTTTTTCTGCGATGTCAGTCACATTGGTTGCCGGAGCGTAACCCAAGTCCTTTGCTTTATTTAGGAGAGAACAAATACGTGCATGGGTGTATTGTATAAAGGGACCTGTGTTGCCTTCAAAATCTACTGACTCGCGGGGATTGAAAAGCATCTTTTTCTTAGGATCTACTTTCAGAATAAAATATTTGAGCGCACCCATACCAATAGTTTTATAAAGCATCTCGGCTTCTGTTGATTCAAAGTTTTCAATCTTGCCTAATTCTTTGGTAATATCTCTTGCAGTGTCGACCATTTCCTTCATCAGGTCATCGGCATCGACTACGGTTCCTTCCCTCGATTTCATTTTACCTTCAGGCAATTCCACCATCCCATAAGACAGGTGAAAACAGCCATCGGCCCATTTGTAACCCAGCTTTTTCAAAATCAGAAACAGCACCTTAAAGTGATATTCTTGTTCATTGGCAACTACGTAAACCAATTTATCGAACGTAAAATCCTTAGACCTTAAGTAAGCGGTTCCCAAATCTTGTGTTATATAAACAGAAGTGCCGTCGGAGCGCAACACCAGCTTTTCATCCAGTCCGTCGTGGGTTAAATCTACCCAAACGGAATGGTCGGTGCGACGGTAAAAAATTTCTTTCATCAAGCCATCGTCCACTATTTCCTTACCCATTAAATAGGTCTCCGATTCATAATATACTTTGTCAAAATCCACGCCCATAGCATTGTATGTCTGTCCGAATCCCTCATAAACCCAACCATTCATTATCTTCCATAAATGGATGGTATCAGCATCGCCCTGCTCCCATAAAAGCAGCATCTGGCGGGCTTCTCCCATTAAAGCAGATTTCTTATCGGCTTCTTCTTCCGATAAGCCTTTAGCCAGCAATTCTTTCAATTCCTCTTTATATTTCTTGTCAAACAGAACATAGTATTTGCCTACAAAAAAATCTCCCTTCAGCCCTGTTGAATGCGGTGTTTCTCCCATACCCCATTTTTTCCAAGCCAACATAGACTTACATATATGTATACCGCGGTCATTTATCAAATTTACTTTTATAACATTATTCCCGGCGGCTTTCAATATCCTTGAAATCGAAAATCCTATCAGGTTATTCCGGATATGGCCTAAGTGCAATGGCTTATTGGAATTGGGACAGGAATATTCCACCATAATGGTTGGGGAATCCTTTTGAGGTTCTGAAAATCCAAATTCTTTATTCGCTGAAACAGCTTTTAGAAAATCTATCCAATAGGATTTGGCTACGCTCAGGTTCAGAAAACCCTTGATAACATTAAATGCTTCTATCTCCTTCAAATCATTTTTTACAAACTCACCAATTTCTTTTGCTGTGTCTTCCGGTTTCTTTTTGGAATATGAAACAAAAGGAAATACCACAATGGTAAAATCTCCTTCAAACTCCTCGCGGGTAGGCTGTATGGCGATATTGAGGTTTTCTATTGATGCGTTATAGAGCGAGGCAATAGCCTTTTTCAGTGATTCAGTAATAAGGTTGTGGATACTTTTCATAATTCTATATAACGCGTGTTATTTGGTTAGCGGCTTTTTGCAATATTTCAAAGGCATTTTCAGCCATCAGGTTTTCTTTATCCAGAGTTGGGTTTATTTCTGCAATTTCAAAAGAAGCTATTTTTTTACTATAAAGCAAGCGCGAAATAAAATTACCGGCTTCCCTTTCGGTGATTCCGTTTTTGGTTGGTGTTCCGGTTCCCCGTGAAATGGAAGGATCCATACAATCTACATCGAATGAAATATGAATAATATCGCATTTGTCGAGGTAGTTCAATACTTCCACCGCAGCCCGCTCCACACCTTTTGCCCGCATTTCCGAAACAGTATAGTTACGGATGTTCAACTTTTTTATAATGGCGCTTTCCTGCATTTCCATATCCCTCATGCCGACATATATCAAGTCGGACGGAAGAATCTTTGGACGTATCCCTCCCAATGATTTAAGTTTTTCCCAATATTCAATCGCCTCATCATCGGGGTCATTAATCCGGTTTGATAGATTATCCTCATCCAGCATAGCTGCAACAGGCATTCCGTGCATATTGCCTGAAGGGGTGGTATAGGGTGAATGAATATCGGCATGGGCGTCTATCCATATTACACCGAGCCTTTTTTCAGGAAAGGCCATTTTAACTCCCGCCACCGTCCCCATGGAGGAACTATGGTCGCCTAACAATACAATAGGGAATGTATTGGGCGCTTCAACCGCCTTTTGAACTTCTTTCGCTAATTTTTCAACCACTGTATAAATACCCGCAATTCGCTTGGCATATTCATTTTTTATGGGTTCCAGCAAAAGCCTGTTTTCAACAGGTATCCTTACAGACTTATTCCTTTTAAAGAAGTAACTCCCGAAATCGAGCGCCGCAACTTTAACGGCATCAATAGCCATGCTCGATCCTCGGGTGCCTGCCCCAATCTCCGATTTCACTTCTATCAGCTTTATCTGTTTCATATATTAGTTGTCAGTAATCAGTTTTGAGAGACTTTATTAATCCGGTAATTATCATTGAAGCTTCAATCGCTTTATTAATTAGTAAATCCCGCTTTGCCTTTTGCCATGCCATAATATCTTCAAACTTCTTTATTTTCATTTACTATTTTATCAAACTTCACTGACTACTGATAACTTGCCCTTAAATGTAACTCGTTTACTTTACACTATTTATTTCAAAGTAGATTACTTACATTTGCGTCCTCAATCAAACTTAACTCACCCGAAATGGAAAACACGTACATGGATCTCATTCAGCAAACCTTCAATTTTCCGCAAGAAGGTTTCCGCGTGGAAGACAACGAACTCTACTTCCATGATATCAATTTGATGTCCATTATCAAGCAATATAAAACACCTCTCAAACTTACTTACCTGCCACAAATAAGTTCTCAAATCCAAAAAGCGAAGAAACTATTTAATGTGGCAATGGCCAAAGCCGACTACAAAGGTAAGTATAGATATTGTTACTGCACTAAAAGCTCTCACTTTTCTTTTATATTGAATGAAGTGCTCTCGAATGAGGATGTTCATCTTGAAACCTCCTCTGCCTTTGACATCCCTATTATTAAGGACTTATACAAGGAGGGAAAAATAACGAAAGAGAACTATATTATTTGCAACGGGTTTAAGCGCCCGGTTTACAAACAATACGTTTGTGAGCTTATTAATAACGGGTTTACCAATGTAATTCCCATCCTCGATAACAAGGAGGAACTGGAATATTACAACCGCTCAGCCAAAAAGAAATTCAACATTGGTATACGTATTGCAGCCGAAGAAGAACCTACATTTCCTTTTTATACATCACGACTCGGAATCCGCTACAGGGATATAGTGGATTTTTATAAAGAAAAAATACAGAAAAACCCCAAGGTGCAATTGAAGATGCTGCACTTTTTTATTAATACCGGTATTAAGGATGCTATCTATTATTGGACGGAATTAGCCAAGTGCCTTAAAGTATATCACCAGTTAAAAAAGATTTGCCCCAGTCTCGACTCCCTGAATATTGGCGGGGGACTTCCCATCCGCAACTCACTGGGATTTGAATTTGATTACGAATACCTTATTGAAGAAATTATTTTACAGATAAAAAACTTCTGCGACCAAAACGATATTCCCGAACCCAACATATTTACGGAGTTCGGCTCTTTTACGGTTGGGGAAAGCGGTGCGGCAATCTACTCTGTGTTGGATAAAAAATGGCAAAATGACCGTGAGCTTTGGTATATGATTGACAGCTCCTTTATAACAACCTTACCCGATACCTGGGGAATTAATCAGCGTTTTATTATGCTCGGTATTAACCACTGGGACCACGAATACCAGAAAGTCAACTTGGGAGGGCTTACCTGCGACAGTCTTGATTATTACAATTCAGAATTGCATACCAACGAAGTGTACCTTCCTAAGTTTAACAATAAAGACGATGAACCACTGTATGTAGGATTCTTTCATACCGGAGCTTATCAGGAAGCTTTGGGCGGATACGGTGGTACACAGCATTGCCTTATTCCTGCTCCCAAACATGTTATTATTGACCGGAACGATGATGGTGAAATCACTACCAAACTCTTTGCTAAAGAACAAAGCTACAAGAGTATGTTGAAGGTATTGGGGTATTAGGCTAAGAGTAAAAATAAAATTTACTTATCTTTGTGTTATGAATATTCAAGCTAAAAAACTCAGCCTTATTGAATGGATGGTTTCGTTGCAAGATGAAACAGTTATTAATAAGATGTATCACTTTCGTGAGAAATTAGCGCATAGTCCAACTAAGCGGATTACCATTGATGCGTTAATATCTGAGTTAGAGTTATCTGAGAAAGCCCGCAAAACTGGCAAAGTTACCTCCATAGAAGATATAGAAAAGGAATTTGCAAATTAGTAAAGTAAGGGCTTTTGTCATTCCAAGCGGAGAGAAGAATCTTTTTATCTTTAGAATAGTATTTATAATACAACCCGAATGAATAAGATTGCAAATCTTTGCTTTTTTGCTTGGCTTTTAATAACTTCAAGCTGTAATGTACAATCACAAAATTATTCAGTTACCATACAAGATACTGTTCAGACGAAGTTTAGAGGATTCGCACCTGATAAAAGTAAGCTTATAGTTTTTCTTGGACCTGGCTTTGATAAGGATAGTATAGCTGTGTATATAAATGACAAGTTATTTGAAAAGAGGTTAATAGAAATCAATTATTCAGTTGCTGTTGATGAAGTAAATATTAGTAACACGAATGATATTCATATGATGGGAATATCTGTCAATAATGGTAATATTATAAATATCAAACCTAAACCACAAATTTATGTGATGCGGATTGATTTGGATAAAGAACAAAGGATCCTTAAAGTAGTATATATGGACAAAATCCCATTTTACGATTAAGAATTAACGAGATTCTTCGCTCCGTTCAGAATAACAAAACACTCCTACATCTTACCTTTATGCCAACCCCTCTATCGTCCTCTTAATAATACCCGCAGCCTCCAATACCTGCTCGTTGGTAATAATGAGTGGTGGTGCAAAACGTATAATATGGTCATGGGTAGGCTTGGCTAGCAGTCCATTATCCTTTAAATGCATGCAAACATCCCAGGCAGTTATGCCGTTCATAGGTTTAATTACAATGGCATTCAGCAAGCCTTTGCCACGTATCACTTCTATTCTATCCGATATAATTTTATTCAATTCGCTTCTAAAAAGTTCGCCCATATCAGCTGCATTATCTGACAGCTTTTCATCTCTTACTACCTCCAATGCGGCTATGGCAACTCGTGCCGCTATAGGGTTTCCGCCAAAGGTGGAACCATGCTCTCCCGGCTTTATACAGAGCATTATTTTATCATCGGCCAATACGGCCGATATAGGGTAAACCCCACCTGATAGGGCTTTGCCCAATATCAAAATATCCGGTCTCACATTTTCATGTTCACAAGCTAAAAGCTTACCTGTACGGCCAATTCCGGTTTGTACTTCATCGGCCATAAAAAGCACATTTTTTTCCTTGCAAAGTTTTGCTGCAGTATTTAAATAACCTTCATCAGGCACCACAACTCCTGCTTCGCCTTGTATAGGTTCAACAAGAAATCCTGCCACGTTTGGATCTTCCAATGCTTTGCGTAATGATTCTATATTGTTATAAGGAATTAATTCTATTCCGGGAGTATACGGGCCATAGTCTTTGCGGGCATCCGGATCGCTGCTCATAGATACAATGCTAATGGTTCTTCCATGAAAATTTCCTTCGCACGCAATGATCTTCGCTTTATTTTCAGGGAGTTTTTTAACCAGGTATGCCCATTTGCGGCAGAGCTTCAAAGCAGTTTCCACAGCTTCAGCTCCGGTATTCATTGGCAACACCTTATCATATCCGAAAAAGGAGGTTATAAATTCTTCATACTCGCCAAGCGAATCATTATAAAAAGCCCTTGAGGTTAATGTCAGCTTCTTAGCCTGATTAATTAAAGCCTCTATAATTTTAGGATGACAATGCCCCTGGTTAACGGCCGAATACGCTGAAAGGAAATCAAAATATTGTTTGCCTTCTACATCCCAAACATGAACTCCCTCGCCCCTTTCGAGCACTACAGGCAACGGATGATAGTTATGGGCTCCAAACTGCTGCTCCATTTCTATCAGTCTTCCGGCCCGGTTCTTTTTAACGGCTAATGTGACCATGATTGAATTTTTTTTTAGTAATCTCAACAAAGTTAAGAATAATAATGCATCTTTGGAATGATTTTAATCATAAAAATGCCACACGAAATAGCGGAAAACGCAGAAGCCATAGATACGGGAGAAGACGGCAACGCCGTAGTTCGCCATAATGAAAGAGTAATTTTTGTAAAAGGTCTTGTTCCGGGAGATATAGCCGATATAAAAATAGTAAAGAAGAAGAAAAAGTATGCTATGGGCAGGGTTATCCAAATTAAAACCCTTTCGCCCCTGCGTGTTAAACCTGCCTGCAAACATTTCGGAACCTGCGGAGGATGCAGTTGGCAGAACCTGGACTATGAAAAGCAAATAGCCTTTAAACAAAAGCATGTAGAAGATGCCTTTGAGCGTATTGGACACATAACTGTGGAAGAAAAATTCCCTATTATCCGTTCAGAAAATATCTTTCATTACCGGAATAAATTAGAATTTACCTTTTCTGCTAAGCGTTGGCTGACGCATGAAGAAATGGGCGATACAGCTAATTTTAACCAACCGGGATTAGGGTTTCACATACCCGGATTTTTTGACAAGGTTTTGGATATTCAGGAATGCCATTTGCAGCCGGAGCCCTCCAACTCCATTCGGAATGAAGTGCGCGCATTTACGGTTGAAGTAAATATGCCCTACTTTGATTTAAACGCTCAGGAAGGCTTTTTGAGGAATATTATGGTGCGCAATACCACCACGGGAGAAGTGATGGTAGTTGTTGTATTTTTTAAAGATGATGCAAAAATGCGCGACAAGCTGATGAAACACATCTCCGAAAAATTTCCGCAGATAACCTCACTGCAATATATTATCAACCCGAAGAAGAATGACAGTTTTAGTGATTTAGCCGCTACAACTTATTCAGGCAAGGAATATATTACAGAGCAGTTAATAAAGAAAAACGGAGAAGTATTAAAATTCCGTATTTCACCCCAATCATTCTTCCAGACCAACACAACCCAGGCGAATTCTCTTTATCAGAAAGTAAGCGAATATGCCAATTTAAAAGGCAACGAAATAGTATATGATTTATATACAGGCTGCGGAACAATTGCCTCGTTCTTATCTTCAGAGGCCAAGTCTGTTGTGGGAATTGAGTATGTAGAACAAGCAGTGACAGATGCCAACGTAAACGCCGAATTAAACAAGATAAAGAACGTAGAGTTCTTTGCAGGTGACATGCAAAAAATGCTGACCGAAGAATTTTGCCGCCACCACGGAATACCGAACGTAATTGTTACCGATCCGCCCCGCATAGGCATGCACCCCGATGTGGTGGCAGCCATACTGAAAATGGCTCCGGAGAAGATTGTCTATGTAAGCTGCAACCCCTCTACCCAAGCCAGAGATATTGCCTTAATGAAGGATAAATATAAGGTTACCAAAATGCAGCCATTCGATATGTTTCCGCATACCTCGCATGTGGAGAATATTGCTTTGTTGGTTCGCATTTAGCCAAGCTAAACTCGTCATTGCGAGTGAAGCATGGCAATCTCATTAAATTCGGAAATAATCACTGTGATTGGATAAGATTGCTTCACTCTGCTCGCAATGAGGAATACCACTCTTAGTTCTTAACTATTAGCGTATGCTTCCTCCGGTAATAAACTTCGTAATAATGTGCTGGGTTTTCCCGCAAGGATAACCCGCCGGGTTTTGGATAATCCTGCAATCACCCGGTTACATCATTACGATTTTTCAACTGCCCTGAATGTGTAATCAGATAGATTAACCTCGGTATTCTCACCTTCCTGACCTATTTCAGACTGGACAACAAATAAATCTTTTGCTTCTTCAATGGCATTTTCTTCCGACTTCGCTTCCATGTCTATATACTCAAGTTTATCATTAATGTAGACATCGTATTTCTTTTTTTCTGCCATAATAAAGTAATTAAGTAGAATACAAATATATAAAAACCCTGTAAGCAAAGATTCCGCAAAAAACGGCTGGAGTGATTTATATGTTGTGTTGTGTCCCTGCTTTTATGCGGTCTTCCCTCCTGTAATAAACTTCGTAATAATATGCTGGGTTTTCTCGCAAGGATAACCCGGCGGGTTTTGGGTGATGGTAATAGTCACTTGCTGAGCGTTTACCTGGTAACTGGCTTTAGCCATAGTAATACCAAACATTTTAACATAGATTAAATCCGGCTCTATAGTCAGCGCAAAGCCCTGCTCCTTGGCGGCTTCCTGCATTTTGTTTAATAGGTCTTCGGCTGTGCCTGTAAAATCAACGGAAAAAGGTGCGCAATCCATAGTTTAGAGTTTGGTCAAAGGTAAAGAAATTAAATACAACCGTCATTGCGAGGCTTTGCGAAGCAATCTTACCCAATTGGGTAATTTATTTTACGAATTTTTATGAGATTGCTTCGCAAAGCCTCGCAAAGACGAACGTATAATTTATAGTACCAGCTTCTTATGCCTGAATGGCTTATTGGCATCTTCGCCCAGGCGTTTCTTTTTATTCTCTTCATATTCTGTATAGCCGCCTTCAAAGAAATATACATTTCCTTCTCCTTCAAAAGCGAGTATGTGCGTACAAACCCTGTCGAGAAACCAACGGTCGTGAGAGATGATTACACAACATCCTGCAAAATCTTCAATTGCTTCTTCCAAAGCGCGAAGGGTATTCACGTCAATATCATTCGTAGGTTCATCCAATAATAATACATTGGCTTCGGAGAGTAGGGTGAGGGCAAGGTGTAACCGGTTTCGTTCACCTCCTGAGAGGACTCCGCATTTTTTTCCCTGGTCCTGTCCGCTAAAGTTGAAACGTGCTACATAAGCGCGAGAGTTGAGCAAACGTCCGCCCAGCATAATGTTTTCATTGCCTCCGGAGATAACTTCCCAAATAGATTTGTTGGGATCCACATTGGCGTGTTCCTGATCTACGTATCCAATCTTAACAGTCGAACCGATTGTAAAATCACCTGCATCGGGTTTTTCCTGGTTCATGATCATACGGAAGAGGGTAGTTTTACCCGCACCGTTAGGGCCAATAATACCAATGATTCCCGCAGGTGGCAGTCTAAAGTTCAAATCATCAAAAAGGACATGGTTGCCAAATGCTTTCTTAACATGAGTGGCATCAATAACTTCATTCCCCAAACGAGGTCCGTTCGGAATAAATATTTCCAGTTTTTCTTCTTTTTCTTTTACGTCTTCGCCCATCATTTTGTCGTAGTTGGCTAGGCGTGCTTTGCTCTTTACATTGCGGCCTTTCACACCTGCGCGCACCCATTCCAACTCTTTCGCTAATGTCTTCTGGCGTTTCGATTCCGATTTTTCTTCCTGTGCCAGGCGTTTGCCTTTTTGTTCCAACCAGGCGGAGTAGTTTCCCTTCCAGGGGATACCTTCACCACGGTCCAATTCCAAAATCCATCCGGCTGCATTATCTAAGAAATACCGATCGTGTGTTACGGCTATTACGGTTCCTTCATATTCCTGCAAATGCTGTTCCAGCCAATCAACCGATTCGGCATCCAGGTGGTTGGTTGGCTCATCCAAAAGCAAAATATCGGGCTTTTGTAAGAGTAATCTGCAAAGTGCAACTCTTCTCTTTTCTCCACCCGAAAGGTTTTTAATAGGGGCATCAGCCGCTGGACAGCGCAGCGCATCCATAGCAATTTGAAGTCGGTTATCTAAATTCCAAGCATCATGTTGTTCCAGCAAATCGTTTAAGCGCGATTGTCTGTCAACCAGCTTATTCATTTCATTATCCGACATAGGTTCGGAAAATTTATTGTTCACATCTTCATATTCTTTCAAAAGCGCCATTGTTTCTGCAGCCCCTTCGCGAACAACTTCAATTACAGTTTTTGTTGCATCTAATTTAGGTTCTTGTTCCAGGTAGCCAACTTTATAACCGGGTGATACGTGAATTTTCCCGTCATAGGATTGTTCAATTCCGGCAATAATTTTCATCAGGGTTGATTTGCCCGAGCCATTTAACCCGATGACCCCGATTTTGGCACCGTAATAAAAGGAGAGATAAATATTTTTTAAAATTTGTTTTCCGCTTGGTAATATCTTGCTGATATTGACCATTGAAAATATAATTTGCCTGTCTTCTGCCATGGGGTCTTAAGTTTGAGGGTGATTAAAAGAGTGTGCAAATATCGCAAAAAACAAATCTTTTTTGAAGAAAATAATTGCTTTTCAAAAAAAATGCTGCCTTTTCAGGAATCCTGCCTGCAGACTTGCAATAATGTGCGGGCTAATTGCTGGCATTGAACTCTAAGTTCCGGCACGGCAATAGTTTCCCATAATAATCCTTTCAGGTTAGTACCCAAGGTATAAAAAACGGGAGATTTTTTACCATCCGGTGTAAGAATGTTATACGTTGAAACATCCGTATTAATGCCAAGTTCAAGAGGATCGGATGAAATGATTTTTTTTTCAGCAAGTTTACGCAGCAATGGATTGGGCGTTTTGTAAATACTTGTTTCGGGCCCGGTGCAGTTTATCACTCTTTGTACGGTAAGTGTTTCATTGCATCTCTTTTTCGCATTATAAAATGTTACAACAGCATCATTCCCTTTCGCTGAAATGTCAACCAGTTTTCCCCGGTATATTTCCAGCTGTCCTTTAATTCTTAATTTTTCAATGATATCGTAAATAAAAACAGGTAGCCGGTGACGGGCAACACCCCACATATGCCTGAATTTTGACAGGAATTGCTTTTTTTCTTCCAGCGTGAAAGCTTGCCATATTTTATGGCTGTATGGGCGAAGTGAATCGATTACCGGTCCTGCGCTTATTCCCAGTTTCCGTACTTTTTTAATATGCTTGTTAACGAGGCTGACCAATTTTCTTAGTTCAAATTGTGCTTGAAGTTCTTTCACTAATCCATTATAGGTTACACCAAAATTTCGATGAGGAAGTATTCCGAACCCGTTAGTGGAAACGGAGTAGATTTTGTTTTTAAACCCATGTTCCATTAAGCCGATTACAGTATCTACCATAGTTAGCCCGTTACCAATAATTAGTATGTCTCCAACGGATTTTAAATTGCTTACAGAGTTAATATTCCACGGGTTTTGAAAATAACCCGGGCTTGAATAATAGTCCATATTGGCAATAGGAGGGTTGCGTGGCAATGAGTTTCCTGTAGCCATTACTATATAATTGGCAATTAAAGGCGGCCCTTTTTTAAGGATTATTTTTACTGTCGAATCGTCTGTTAACGCTGCATCAATTACATAATCATCGATAACGGTAAGCTCTATATCATCTTTTTTTTCTGCAAGTAAAGTATTCCAAATGCTACATAAATATTCTCCATAAAGATTTCTGGGCATAAATGTTTTTGCCAATAAATCTTTTTGATATGAACTGTATTCGGTTTTACTTTGGAGCCAATTGGTAAAATGCTCCATATCGTCGGGGAATGCACTCATATTTCCCGATGGCACATTTAATAAGTGAGCAGATGAATATGTGTTATATGCAATTCCGCGCACTAAAGGCCCCCCGGAGTTTATCAGCGTTATTTTTAAGGGGACTTTGGCTTCTTTCAGTAAGTTCACAGCCGTCATAATGCCACAAAATCCTCCTCCTATAATTGCTATATGTTTACTATCGGGCATACTTACTTTTACTTTTGGATTTTAAATTATTATTTCGACACCGGCTACAAGTGCAAAATAAGGAGGTTTTATAAATTATTACGTGAGAAATATCTCAAAACATTTCGAAGGCTGCTTTTAAATAAACAAGCGCATCGCTTGGAACATTATCATTTACCGGGCCACGCTTTTTGCCAAGCCGCACCACTACCATGTTTTTATCGGGAATTACGAATATATACTGTCCAAGTATTCCACGGCAATAGGGAACATAATGCCCATCGCAGTTTAATATCCACCAGTTGTAACCGTAGTGTTCAGATAAGGCCGGTTTGGTAGATGCCAATACATAATTTTGAGGCACCAATTGTTTGCCACACCATCTACCGGAGTCGAGGTAAAGCTGTCCAATCCTTGCAAAATCACGGGCGTTGGAATTGAAGCAGCAATACGCTTTTTCCATTCCTCCGGCATTATCAAGGCTCCAATAGGCAGGGTGTTCAGCTCCTAAAGGCTGCCATAATTTTTCAGAAGCATAGTCGCTCAGTTTTTCACCGGTTGCAATGGTTACCATATATCCCAGAAGCGCAGAGTTGCCGCTTTGATAAATAAATTTCTTTCCCGGTTCAGTTTCTACCTTATATTTAAGGGTGTTAGCAATAATATCATCTCCGTAATAGGCTTCGGCGGGATAGTCAAAAGGACTGGTGTAGCTTTCCACATAACTCATGCCTGAGCTCATGGTAAGCAAATTTTTAATAGTGAGAAGGCTATCCATGCCATTTTTGAAAGCCGGGATAAAGTCGTAAACATGTTCGTCTATGCTTTTTATTTTTCCTTCCAGTATGGCAATGCCGGTTAAAATGCTTACTATGCTTTTGGCCATAGAAAATGAATTGGTAAAAGATGTGTCGGAATAACCATCCCAGTACTGTTCATAATACAAGGAGTCATTTTTGATAATTACATAAGCCACTGTTTGGTATTTTTCTATTTGGTCAAGGTATTCTTTAGGAATGGACTTTTTATTATAATTTTTCGAGATGGCCCAGGGCATTGGGGTGCCGGCTTTAATTATTCTGTTCGAAAATATACCATACTCATCAATACTTGGTCCCGATCTTCCCTTTAAATAGGTGTTAGCAATGGCTTTATAGATGTAAAATCTACCTGTAATTAAAATAATTGCGTTAACGGCTATTATTATAGTCAATATAATATAGCCAATCCATTTCAGAAACTTCATAGGCACGTATTAAAATTCAAAGATACAAATTACATTTATCTGTATGGCATAGAGTCAATTGTTAAGAGGTATATAACATTGCAGAAATATACAAAAAAGAAAATCCCGTTTTACCATAGGCAAAACGGGACTTTCAAATTTAAAAAACAGCCGCTTTTTATTTTGTAGATGCGGTCATTTTAACCATATCCATGTTGCACTTGGTGCATTTACCTGCTTTAGCGCTGGTAGCTCCGCAGCCGGGACAATAGTAAGTACCTTCTTTCACCAATTTTGCATTGCATTTGGAGCATGTGCCGGGCTTGTCGCTTACAGCTTTGCATTTAGGGCAAATGTACTTAGGTGAATTGGCAGCAGTTTTTGAAGTGGCAGTGGCTGCAGGTGCAGATGAAATTCCGGCTGAGCCATTTTGGGCGAACATGGTTGTTGCCATAAATCCAAGGCAAGCAACAATTAGGATTAATTTTTTCATAATGGTTAAATTTTATTGGTTATTATTTATGTAAATCTACAAAAATATTTACGCAAAAAGCACTTTAATGGATTTATTAATCGAAAATATGCTTAAAAAGGCACATTCCGATAATGCCTAACGTAAAAATCAGTTTATTTCTGAATTCGTGAAATTAAGCGAAATTTCACTTTTTATTTAAAATCCGGGTAAAGAAGGTACTTTTTCCGGATCTTTAAAAAAGCACTTATTCCCGGCTCCCAGGACTTACGTATCTCCTCTTCCGGCATACCTTGCTCTATTTGCTTTTGCAAAACATCTGTACCTGCCAGGTTTCTAAAATAAGAGTTGAAAAAATTGGCTTTATCAGGATAATCTTTATACATGCCTTTTAACCAAAAGATGTAAATTTTCTGGTAGTTTTTAACCATAATAGTTCCAAAATTACTCAGGTCGTAACCATTGCATTTTTGCCCTTGATAGAGGGGAGTCTGGGCTCCGGGCATGCTTTGGGGCGTAAAGCTAAAGTTGGTCGGTTTAAGTAAAGGATTGCCAATAACTTCAAAAGGTGAATCGGTACCTCTACCCACGCTTATTACTGTTCCTTCAAATAAAGCCAGGCTGGGATATAAAAATACGGAGGACATGGTTGGCAGGTTGGGGGAGGGCTTTACCGGTAGTTCGTAAAAATTTTTATGCGTATATCCCGTCACCGGAATACAAGTCAGGTTGCACTGCTTGCCTTTACCAAGCCATTGTTCTCCATTAAGCATTTTTGCATATTCTGCCGGAGTCATACCATATACAATAGGCACAGGGTCAATGCCAGAAAAAGATCTGCAAGCGGAATCGAGCACAGGTCCGTCTATATAATATCCGTTTGGGTCAGGGCGGTCCAGCACAATGAGAGGCTTATTGTTTTCAGCACAGGCTTCCATTACCAGGTGCAGCGTAGATATATAGGTAAAGAATCGAACTCCTACATCTTGAATATCATAAATAACCACATCCACATCACTCAAATCAGCAACGGTTGGTTTGTTGTGTTTACCGTAAAGAGAAACAATATTGACGGATGACTTAGGAATTTTTGCGTTTTTAACGGATGCGCCGGCATCTTCGTCACTGTAGTATCCATGTTCCGGAGCAAATATTTTCACCACCTTTACCCCCAGGCTCAATAAGGTATCCACTAAAAGTTTCTTTTTAACAAGGGATGTTTGATTTGCCACTACCGCTACTTTTTTACCTTGCAATAAAGAGAGGTATTGTTCCGTATGTTCTGCACCAACCTTAATATCAGCTGAAGTAACGGTTGTGAAATCGGACTTCGCAGTAATCTGCGCGTGTATTTTGCCCATATATATTGATAGGCAAAATATAACAAGTAAGGTTTTAATTTTAGAGAAGGTATATCTTTGCATCAGAAATGGCTTTAAATCCGCTTGGGGCGGACAAAAGTATAAAAAAACAAAACAAACAAAGCGAAAGTTTTGGAAAAAGCAGAGTTAAAAGGATTGTTTGCAAGCGGGAATATGCCTGCCGGAGCTGAATACAAAGCAGCCTTGGGTGATATTTTGCACACTTTTCCGTACTTTCAACTTGCACAGGTGCTTTTTGCCAAGCAAATGTATGATACCCATGAACCAGAAGCCTCCGGCCGAATTAAGCTGGCATCGGTTTATGCACCCGACAGAAAGGCCATGTATCACTTGTTTAAGAAGCCTGCAGATAAAATTGAGCGAAACGAAATCTCAAAGAATTTAGGTGAGGAAACCATAAAGGTTGAAAGGAAAGGAGAAGTGAAGTATAACTTTGTGTATAGTTCAACTACTACTGAAAAAATAGAGGTGACTCCTATTTCATCTATACAGGAAAGTATTCATACAGAGGTGTTTGTGAAAAATGAGTTGGAGGCAGAACTACCGGTTAGAACATCAGAAAGAAAGCCTGTTCAGATTACTTCAAAAAAAGAGGTTAAGGCTGAAAAAACAGAAGTTAAAAAGCCCTATACAGCTCCAGCTATTGAGAAAAAGAAATCACTATACGGAAAAAAAGAGGAAGAAAAGAAAACGGAACTCCCTAAAGAGGTTGTGATAGAGCCCATTGCTCAACCTAAAGCCAATGCTGCTTTGGAAGAAAAAGAAAAGATAGTAACCGATGTTTTAAATACTACATCAGTTGAGCCAATAACGGATAATAATCTTAAATATAGCTTTCATTCATGGCTAAAAGTGATTCCCGAAATAAGTATAGAGAAGAAGCAGGAATTAAAACAGGTATCCCAAAAGGAAACATCTAGTATAATTGATCTGTTTTTAAAGAAGGTACCTTCTATTTCACGCCCCAAAGCAGAATTCTTCTCCCCTGTAAAAGCGGCTAAAATGAGTATTACGGAGGATGATGCTATTGTAAGTGAAACTTTAGCAAAAATATACATTACTCAGGGTAATTTACACAGGGCTTTGAAGGCTTATGAAACACTTTTGCTTCAGTTTCCGGAAAAAAAGAATATATTTGCGCCCCGCATTGAAGAAATAAAGGCTTTAATACGGCAAAACACAAAACCCGGAACTAAATAAATTATTAAAAATGGGAGAAATTATATTAAACATACTCATAATTGCAGCTTGCATATTATTAATATTAGTAGTGCTTGTGCAGGATTCTAAAGGTGGAGGCTTAACCTCTTCTTTTGGTTCCTCAAACCAAATATTAGGCGTTCGCAGAACTACCGATTTTCTTGAAAAAGCTACCTGGGCTTTTGCCATTGCCATTATTGTTCTTTCTTTAGCCAGTTCATGGGTAGATAGTGGTACTGCGGTTGCAAATAACAGTTCATCTGTATCCAAGCAACAAGCCGACCAAACAAATGTTCCTTCTGCACCACAACAGCAACAAGGCGGTGGCCAGCAAGGCGGCGGACAACAACAGCCTCAACAATAATCTTTTTAAGATTGCTTTAAAACGGCTTTTACTTGTGCCGTACCGTGAAAAAGGTATTCATGCCTTGTTGAAATACGGGTACATAAATACCTTGTACGTATTTTTTTAACTTTAAGATATGTGTGATTATCTTCAGCAATAAACTCAGTTTGGGCGGGTAGTTCATCTAAAAAAATGAGGTTATCGCTGTTCTTGTCGTATTTACGGAGTGTTTTAAATAGTTTTTTATCGGAACATACAGTGGCAGAAGGGTTATGTAAATATTCTTTTAATGCTATGATTACATCTGCCGGAAAAACCCCTTCATGCAAAAAGGGCTGTAACAGCAATCTGTATTCCTGCTTCCATTCTTTTCCATGCGATTGTATGCGGTCGCCATATTTTTTCCAGGCGCTCAGGTGTGCTATTTCGTGAATTAATGTATTTAAAAATGCATATTTATTCAAGTCGTGGTTGATGGTGATTTGATGGTTCATGCCTTTAACCGGAGGACGATAATCTCCATATTTTGTAGAACGGGAACGTTTTATCTTCAACTTGAAGTCATATGTATATACCCATTCAGCAATAGCTGAAACAGCATTGTCAGGTATATATTTGCTCAGAATGGTTTTGTTTCGCTCTAACTGATGCATAGTGCAAAATTACGCAACGGTAAATAGTCTGCAGAAGTAAATCTTAATAAGATTTATGAAAAGTTATTAGTAGTATTTAAAAAACCTCTTCTAATACCAAATGCGATTTAAGTGGAGCCATTCCGGTGTGGATTTCAAAATATTTTAGCAGCCCATGCAAAATATTTTTACGTAATGCAGATGGTATTTTGGCATTTGCAAAGGAGGATATAGCCAAGGCCGATAACTTGCTAATAAGTTCACTTTCATTAGGATATAGAAAGGCTGTATGCAAAGGTGCCTTGGCCTGGTAAGTACCTTCTTCCAGGTTCAGATAAGGCGTTTGCGGCGAAAAGCTGTTATTCGGCAGCAAACCAAGATGGTTGGACAGGTTCAACATAAAGACAATATGAAAATTGGCGCATTTTTTATCTGTGTCGCTAAGCAGGACTATTGATTCGCGCAAAAAATCATAGAGTGATTCATCGGTGGCGGTTTCTTTAATAGTATGAGTAAGCAATTCAGCAATAAAAATAGCGATGGAGCTTTTTTCAATCCCACCCGATGTAAGGCTTATACCTGAAGGGAAAAAGGAAATTTGCATTTCCTTCAGGGTGGATAATTGTTTTGTTTCCCGCTGGTCAATTACCGCATTAATAATAGTGAGGGGCTGTAAGCCGGCAATGCGTATGCCGGAAGATTTGCTATGAAGTGAACTAATCCAGCACGATGTTAAGCCCGATTTACGGCTGAAAAGTTTGACAATTGCATTGTGATCCTTGTGTGGAATAAGCTGCAAAACAATTGCCTCGGAGGAATGAAACATGCGACCTCAGTTAACAAGAAGTAATTTGGTAACCAGAGATTGGGTACCATCGGGGCTGGTGCAAAAAATCAGATAAACCCCTGTTTGCACCCTATTTCCATTGAAGTTGGTGCCATACCAGACTGCTTGCCCTCCCAAAGCGACCGTGTGATAGACTAATTCCCCATTAACAGTAGCTATTTTTATATCGGAATTGGCAACCAGGTTTTTAATGGCTATTGGTCCTGTATATCCATGAGGAACAGGGTCGGGGTATGCATAAACATTACTAAAGGCAGAATTGCCTTCAGTTGCTGTTCCGCGATAAGATACCAATCCCTGATCTGTTCCAAAAAATACTTCTCCGTTTGATTGATCAATGGCAATAGAAAGGATATTATTAGAAAGCAAAGGGCTGTTAGCGGAAGTGAAATTAAGTATTTGTTGAGTCCCATCAGCCGACATAAGAAAAACACCGCCTCCCAATGTTCCTATCCATTTACGGTTCGCTCCATCAATAGCAATGCAGGTGGTATATTGTCCCTGCATAAGATATTGTGTATATCCGGTTTGTTGTACATATACATTTTGAGCATCCCAGCCTCCCGGACCATTGAAAACCTGATCCGGTGAATAAAATACTACAACTTGTGCGGAAGTTCCAACCCATATGGCTCCATTTTGGTCTTCTGCCAGGCAGTATATACCAAGGCTGGGTAAAGCGCCGTTATTAACGTTAGTATTAATAAATACAGAATTGGAGCTACTTGGCGCAGAAAAGGTTCCATTATCTTGGTATGCTAAAATGCCCTCGCCCGGAAAAACTATCCATTTAGCCCCGGTTTTGGTAACTAAAAGGTTTGTAGTATTCGATGCTCCCGGAAAATTTGGGATACCGCTGAAGTTGAAGGATTGCCATGTTCCGGTACTTTTTTCTTTTACAACCAGGCATGCATTTACATTTGAGTTTGCCGCCCATAAGTTGCCCCCGGTATCAAATGCAACGCCACCAATACGAACAGAATAATAGGCAGAAATGCTGGATAGGGCATTGTTTGTATTGGTTGGATCATAAGCGTTTGAAATAGCGGAATTATTATATTCTACTATACCATGCCCGTAGCTGCCGGCAAAAGCATGAAGTGGGTTTTGAGGGTCAATGGCAAGGCAACATAAGTCCAGTAAACTATCCTGGCGAGGGGGGGGCGGGTTATCTATCATTTGATACCAGGAGGTATTGGAATATTCTGAAATACCTATGTCACCAATACTCAAGGGTTCTTCATCGCTTTGAATATATCCTCCCGGCGCAACATAAACAGTAGGTCCTTGTGCTGCTATGGCAAAGATGGAATTAGAAAAAGGTCCGCTTGGTATATAGCTGGCCGCGGTACCAAATTCAGGATAGAATTCAACAAGCCCGTACTTAGCATCTGCAATCCAAACATTCATATTATTATCCAGTATAGCATCGTTGGGGTTGGCAGCAGCGCTATTGAAGCTATAATTGTTAACGTGTCGAATAATTCCACCGGATGTATCTACAATTTTTTCATCAAGATATCCGACATAAGTAAGATAAGGTGTATTATTTACAGTTGAACTATCTAATGAATTTATATTATCATGTATTCCCGGGTCATGTGTCCATTTACCTGATTGGTAAATAAATAAAGTATCCGCAAGGAAAAAGGAGCCGGCAGGATACGTTAGCCGTTTTGAATAACTGGCAAACATCTTATTGCCACAGCTTACAATTCCGTTATAAACACCCATGGGCAGAGGGTGTGATACAACTTGCCAATCCTGATAATTTTGTATGTCAGGGTCATTTTTTGATGTTTTATAAATACCCTGGTCTGTAGCTGAAAAAATAGTGTCATTAAAAATAGTGGTGGAATATATATTGAGCGCGCTTCCAAATGGGCCTATGTTACATACTTCCAGGATAATATCCTGGTTCATGTCTATTACCATTAAGCCCTGTCCGCAGGAGACATAGGCAAGGTTGTTTTTGAAATAAATGTTATTAATTGTTTTACTGCCTAAGGCTGCACTGTTTTTCAAATCGGGGATATTAACAACCTGATTGTTTGTCATTAAATCTATATTCCCGTCAGTATATCCTATAACAAGGGTATTATTATATGGGTTAAAGCGGGCAACCGTACACCCTATATCGGAAAGTCCGGTTACTTTATTATAACGTTGCAGGGAATGGTCGGATAAATTATACGAAAATACACCTGACGAACAGCAACAATACATATTTCCTCCTCCCTGAGATACCGTGAACCCATTTTGATAAGAAAGATAATCTGTCCATTGTCCAAGAGGTGCATTTTGGCTTTGGCCGTACAATGCGTATAATGAAATGATGATTATAAGAGATGCCGGTTTAAGTTTCATTAAATGGAATGGATGTGCAAAGATAACTGATTGGCGGCTTTATTATTGCATAAATTGAGATTATAGTAAGAATTTTAAATAATTGGAATAGGTTAGTTCTGTCAATTATCCCTACTTTTGCCTTTATATTAATAGCTCAATGAATTATATTCTTTTTGATGAACTGAAAACAAGGCAAAATCTTTTGCCTTTTACTTTTACCCGTCCCGTTTCTGAAATCAGAATTGGTATACTTACAATAAGGGAAAAATGGCAAAAAATTTCCGGGCAAAAAATTTCGGTTAGTAGCGAGAAATATCTGGCGGAAAAATATCCGCTATATGTTTCGCAGAAGGAGGATAATATATGGATTAATGCAAGTATCCTGCCTACAGCAGAATTATTCAAGGCTATTAAATCTTTAAAAAGAAATGAAAAAATAAGAAGCCATAATACGCTTATTGCTATTAATACCGGGACCAAAATACTTCTAAATTCCGACCAAAAAGCAGAAGGCAAAGAATGGAAAGGAGCGCCAGTTTTGATAATAAATCATTTGTGGGATATTTTTTCATTAAATGGGGAAGCCCTGGAAAGGGATTTTAGTTTGCTTACAAAAGGCAGAAAGTCTTTGAAGGTTTCTAAAACAAATACGCTCATAGGGAACAAGCTTTTTGTTGAAAAAGGAGCTAAGCTGGAGTGCGTAGTCTTCAATTCTACAACCGGACCTATATATATTGGGAAGGATACGGAGATAATGGAAGGTTCTATAATCAGGGGGCCGTTTGCATTGTGCGAAGGGTCAACCATTAAGGCTGGTGCGAAAATATATGGTCCAACAACTGTTGGGCCGCATAGTAAAGTGGGAGGGGAAGTAAGTAATTCCGTAATTTTTGGATATTCGAATAAAGGTCATGATGGATTCCTTGGTAATTCGGTAATAGGGGAATGGTGCAACCTGGGTGCTGATACTAATACCTCGAACCTGAAAAATAATTATTCCTTAGTAGAATTGTACGACCATTCTACCCGTAAAATGATATCTACAGGACTTACATTTTGCGGACTGATAATGGGCGATCATTCAAAATGCGGTATTAATACTATGTTTAATACCGGAACTGTTGTTGGGGTTTGTGCTAATATCTTCGGTGGGGATTTTCCGCCTAAATTTATTCCTTCATTCAGCTGGGGTGGTGCAGCAGGATTTACAACCTATAAATTGGATAAAGCTTTTGAAACTGCCCAACGGGTTTTTGAAAGAAGGCATAAGAAGTTTGATAATACTGAAAAAGCCATTCTAAAGGAAGTATTTTCAATGACAAGAAAAAGCAAATAATAAGACCTGTTTTTTTCTTGTTTTACTATTTGCCGGTCGGGCTCCGACTCTTTTTATCATTGAATCCATAAGGGCAATGCCGGCAACCATTCTGGCAGCAATACCCCCGTTTTAAATGGAATTTTTCTGTGAAAACCCTATACCCTTCTTCCGTTAGGTAGTATTCCCCATCCTGAAATAATTCAGGTTCTTTTTTTGATGTGCTTTCTTCTTCAGGCAATGTTTATGAAGTAACTACGTGCTTAATATGTACATTCTTGTTTCTTAAATCAAGCCCCCCTTCCATTATAGATTTGAGGTTTGTCAAATAGAAAGTCCAGCCATTATTACATCCTAAATGCAGCCGCACCTTTGATATTTCATCGGTAGGTATTTTTTCTTGTATAAGTTCCATTATGGTTCGTCCTTCATATAATTTGCAAGTAACCGTTACCTCGCAATCTCCCGCAAAAGTGAATTTAAATAAGTCTTTGCCATTCATGTCAAGGACCTTCCCTTTTTCCTGTGTTTTGTCATCATAGCCGTGCCACTTCCACAAATAGGTATCACCGGGTTGAACAGCAGTACTTTCATTTCTTGTTTTCCCATCCGGGGTAGTAAAAATTGCTTTCCGCAGAAACCAGCTTTCTAAATTAGCTTGTGTGGTCCATGCATTATAAGTCGCAATGGGAGTAGCTCTTATATCAACTTTTAGGGAGAACTTTGACCAATCGTAGTGGCTCATTTTAAATATACTTTTTAAGAAGCCGGATTGTTTTTATCAATAACCTTCGGCACCTTAATATAGTCTGAATCTTTAACAGGAACATTCTTCAGCGCTTCCTGCTGAGTAATGGTTTGTATAACTACATCATCCCGCAGTATGTTCGTGTCTTCACTCATATAAATAAGCGGCTCCACATTGGAGGTATCAATCTCGCTGAGTTTTTCAACAAACTCTACGATACGGTTCAGGTCTTTGATAATTTCTTTTTTACCTTCTTCATCAAACTCCAGTTTGGCAAGGTCTGCCAATTTATCTACCGTTTTCGAATCTATTTTCATGTTTCAAATATAATTGTTTATCAGAAGGTGGCGTAAGGGTATCTTTTTACGTACTCTTCCCGGATCAATTTGAGCATTACTTCTCGCAGTTCATCAATATTGGTTCTGCCTATTGCAGAAACGAAAACACAATGCGGATGTAGTTTAGCGATCCATGATTTTTTCATGTCTTCTAATGAAACGGCATGCAAATAACCATCGTCATCAGCTATACGATATAAATCGGTTTTATTAAATACAAGGATAATAGGTTTGTCTATTGCTTTTAATTCTATCAGAGTTTCATTAACAGCATTAATATGGTCTTCAAAAGAAGGATGTGAAACATCAACTACATGCATTAAAATGTCAGCTTCCCTCACCTCGTCAAGGGTTGATTTAAAGGCCTCGACCAAAAAGGTAGGAAGTTTTCGGATGAAACCTACCGTATCGGAAAGAAGAAAAGGTGTTGTTCCAAAAGTTATTTTTCTAACGGTAGTATCCAGCGTTGCAAACAAAGTATCTTCCGCATAAACATCCGATTTGCTGATCAGGTTCATAATGGTCGATTTGCCGGCATTGGTATAACCCACAAGGGAAACGCGTATAAATTGCCCTCTGTTTTTTCGCTGAGAACTCATTTGTTTATCTACTTCCACCAACCTGTCTTTTAAAAGGGCAATGCGCTTTCTTGCTCTTCTGCGATCGGTTTCAATTTCACTTTCACCGGGTCCTCTCATCCCTATACCGCCTTGTTGTTTTTCCAGGTGAGTCCACATACCGGCAAGGCGCGGAAGCAGGTATTCATATTGTGCCAGTTCAACCTGTGTTTTAGCATATGCTGTTTGTGCCCTTCCTGCAAAAATATCCAGTATAAGTCCGGTTCGGTCCATTATTTTTCGCTTGGTTTCTTTTTCAAGGTTACGTTGTTGCGATGGACTTAATTCCTCGTCAAAAATAACCATATCTATTTCCGGATGTTCCTCAACGTATGTTCTTATTTCAGACACTTTCCCTTTGCCAATAAGTGTAGCAGGATCATACGTATGGATGTTTTGTGTAAATACTTTAACAGGTGTTGCTCCGGAAGAATAGGTTAAAAGCTTTAACTCTTCCAGGTATTCCAGCATTTGCTCTTTCTTTTGTTCTTTATGGCAAATGCCGACAAGAATGGCTTGCTCCTTTTTCGGAATACGTTCAATCATTTAATAAGTACTGACGACTGATTTAAAACCATGGGCGGGAAATAGGGGAGAACGGCCACGGAATAGCCATGAATATTATAAGCAGTGCGATAAGGCTAAAAATAAAGAGCTTCCTGAATTTTCCTGTATCTGTAGGAGCTTTCTTGCTTAGTATGCGCGCAAGAGTCATAAATATAATAGCAATAATCATCATGGTAGAATGCTCCATGGTGAAAAAACGGATTTCTTTATCATTCATATTTCCAAACTGAACATAAGGACTTACAAAATAAAGTATGATTCCTACAAGAAGTTGGGTGTGTGCGGAGATCATCATGAAAAGACTTATTTTATTATCTGAATTGGAAAAGTTGCGCTTGGTAATTAATCCATTAAGCGACTTAATAATAGTTGCAAGAAGCAACAAAAGTACTGCCCAACGAAGGAACGAATGAATGACTGTAAGTATTCCGTACATAAAATAGTTTTAGGTAACAAAGTTACGAAAAATAAGTAAATGAAGTGTGCCGACTATTATTTAGCCTTTTTGTTTTTCTTCCAACAATCGTCTACATGATCATCTACTATACCGACAGCCTGCATAAAGGCATAACATATGGTCGAGCCTCGGAATTTGAATCCACGCTTTCCCATATCTTTGCTCATAGCATCACTTTCAGGCGTCTTTGCAGGAACGTCTTTCAATGAGGATCGTTCATTAGTAATCGTTTTTCCGCCTGTAAAACCCCAAACATATTTATCAAACGAACCAAATTCCTTTTGGATTTGCAAAAAGCATTTGGCGTTATTTATGGCGGCTTCTATTTTCATCCGGTTTCGCACTATGCCTGTATCCTGCATAAGCTGGTCAAATTTTTTCTTATCAAACTTGGCTACTTTTTTCGCATCAAAATTGGCAAAAGCCTTTCGGAAGTTATCTCTCTTTTTAAGCACAATATACCAGCTTAATCCTGCCTGAAAGCTTTCCAGTACCAGGAATTCAAAAAGTTTTTGGTCGTCATGCAATGGGGTGCCCCATTCTTTATCATGATACTCCATATACAGGGCGTCCTTGAGGCACCATTGACAACGGTTTTTCTCTTTCATAAATTCACTTGATTAGCTATGCTTTGGTTCTTGAAAGTTCTCTTTTACTGCTGATCCAATTAATTAGGTTAAGGCTGGGGCCTGTCATAAAGGTAGTGGTAAGTGCCATTAGTACCATCATAGCAAAAATTTGTGGAGATAAAATTCCCAGGTCGTACCCAATATTTAATACAATAAGCTCCATCAATCCCCTTGTATTCATGAGGCTGCCAAGCATAAGTGAGTTTTTCCAGCTTTGCCCGGTGATTTTCGCTGCGAGTGCGCTGCCCCCGAATTTACCGCCAACGGCAATAAGTAAAACGTATCCGAAAGTAGTCCAGGCCTGGCCATCGTTCAGTAGTCCGATTTGTGTACGTAATCCGGTGAAGGCAAAAAATATAGGAAGCAATACCAGCACGCTCACATCTTCCAGCTTTTCTGTGATTTTTTGTTTGAAGTTAATATTTTGGGGCATTATTACCCCGGCAAGAAAAGAACCAAATAGTGCATGGATGCCTATTAACTCAGCAATATAAGCAGAACAAAGCAAAGTGAGAAATGAAAATGCCACCGTAAGTTTTCCGGGGTCTTCTTTACTAAGTTGTTTGTGGAAGACTTTTACCAACAATGGCTTTACAACGAGCAGCATTACAGAAACAAACACTACTGCAAGGATGATAGTAAATAAAGAACTGGCAATGGCGCCTGCTTTAGCAATGGCAATTACTGCTGCGAGAATGCACCATCCAATTACGTCATTGCTGGCGGCACATATAATAGCAAGTAACCCAACCGGAGTTTTTGTCATGCCTCGTTCTTGTAAAATTCTTGCAAGTACGGGGAATGCCGTAATGCTTAAAGAGATACCAATGAAAAGGCCAAATGCAAGAAAGCCTACTCCTGCAGGTGCATAAGTGGCATATAGATAATACGCCAATAGTACCCCCATTAGAAATGGTACAGCTATGCTTGCATTTATTACAAATAGGGCGGAACGGGCTTTGCCTCTTATATCGCTAAGGTCAAGGTCCATGCCGATAATAAACATAAAAAATGCCAGGCCTATCTGGCTTAAAAACTGCAAAGTGCCTAAAGAATTGGCAGGAAAAATAAAATGAAAAAAATCAGGGAATAATAAACCCATTACCGACGGACCTAAAAATATTCCGGCCAATATTTCCCCAATTACACTGGGTTGTCCAATCAACATAAGGATCAAACTAAATATTCTGGATGCTATAATGATTACAAGAATTTGTAGCAACAATAGACTTAAAGGGTGTTTTGCATTCTCTTCAAACTGTCCAACTGCCTGTGACATACCCGTAATTGGGACAGCCACCTTCGAAATATCTTTTGCAGCTAACACTGTTTGGGACTGATTTAGTATGGGTTTAACAGGAAGCAAATCCCCTTTTGTTATTACCATATACAACCCTGAGATCAGGATTGCTATTACCAGAAAATTCAGTAAAAAAGACTTCGTCACACTTCAAAATTAATGACTGCAATATAGTGAGATTATAAATAGTATTTAAAAGTCCTTCATTTTTCCCATCTTTGCTTTTCCATGTTAAAGAAACTGAACATACAAAATTACGCCCTCTTTGATTCGGTGGAGGTTGATTTCCCTTCTAACTTATCCATTATTACCGGTGAAACGGGAGCCGGTAAATCAATATTGCTGGGTGCTTTATCGCTTTTATTAGGCCAAAGGGCGGAGGGAGACCTGGTGAATGACAAATCGAAAAAATGCATTGTAGAGGGGGTTTTTGTCAGTGATTCCGAAGAGATAAAAAACTTCTTTTCGCAAAATGATCTTGATTACGATCATGAAATAACCATACGTCGTGAAGTTTCACCGGAAGGGAAATCCCGTGCCTTTATTAATGATACTCCGGTAAACCTAAGTCAGTTAAAAGGTGTAACGGCAAGGTTGATTGATATTCATTCCCAGCATGAGAACTTATTATTGAATGAAAGTGAATTTCAATTGTCAGTTTTAGATGCATATGCGTCCCATAAAACTATCATAACCGAATACCGGCTACTATTTTCAAGGTATAAACATATAGTTAAAGAATTAGAAGAATTAGTAGGCAAAGAAAATGAAGCAGCTAAAGAGAAGGATTACCTGGAGTTTCAGTTAAAGGAAATGCTGGATGCTAATTTAGTTGAAGGCGAGGAGAAAAAGATAGAAGAAGAATTAGAATTCCTTACGCATTCCGAACAAATAAAGGAAGCACTTGTTGTGTCTGCAAAGATTCTTAAATCGGGCGACACAAATGTTTTAGTGCTTCTTGCTGATGTGAAAAGCAAACTTTCCGCCATTGCTGTATATAATCCCAAATTGACCGAACTGCTTGAAAGATTGAATGCCACTGTTATTGAATTAAAAGATATAGGCACCGAAGTTGAGTTTTTGGAAGAGAAGATAAGTTATGATCCGACAAAGGTTTCTAAATTGACCGAAAGACTGGAAAATATCTATCACCTATCTCATAAGCATAGAGTAAATACGGTAGCCGAACTTATAAAGGTGCAGGATGATATTACTAATCGGTTGAGTAGTATTTCCTCTTTGGAGGATTCTATAGTAAAGCTAAACGGAGAAAAAAATACGATCCAAAAGAAACTAAGTAGCTTGGCTGCAAAAATAAGTGCCGGCAGGGAAAAGGTTATTCCTGTCCTTCAAAAGGAAATACAGAAGAACCTTACTATGCTAGGAATGCCTGATGCTCAATTTAAGATTGAAAGAGAAACCATGGAGAATTTTGGCAACTACGGAACCGATATGGTTAAATTTCTTTTTTCTGCCAATAAAGGAAAAGAATTGAGAGAAGTGGAAAAAGTTGCATCGGGAGGAGAACTTTCAAGAGTGATGCTTGTTATTAAGTCCTTGATTGCAAAATATACCGAATTGCCCGCTATTATTTTTGATGAAATTGATTCGGGTGTATCGGGTAAGGTGGCAGGACAGGTGGCGGAGCTTGTGTTGCAAATCAGCAAATCTATGCAGGTAATTATGATTACCCATTTGCCGCAGATTGCCAGCCGGGGCGACGCTCATTTTCATGTTTATAAGGAGAATGATAAAGATAAAACGGTGACACGTATTAAAAGGCTGACACCCGGAGAACGCATAGAAGAAATTGCCAGAATGATCAGCAATGGTAAACCGGGCAGCTCGGCATTAAAAACTGCATCAGAATTGCTGGAAGGGAAAAGTTAACGTATATCACCTTTGTGCTATATTTGTGAAAAATTTAAGCATTTGAATATGACACATAATTTACTGAAAGGGAAAAGAGGAATTATAACCGGAGCTTTGGATGCCAATTCAATTGCCTGGAAGGTTGCTCAAAAGGCCCATGCAGAAGGAGCTACATTTGTATTGAGCAACGCACCTATTGCTTTACGGATGGGAGAAATTAAGAAATTAGGTGAAGAAACCGGCTCTCAAATTATCCCTGCCGATGCTACCAATGTAGATGAAATTACTGCACTGTATCAACAATCGATGGATGTATTAGGCGGAAAGATTGATTTTGTTCTTCATTCTATAGGAATGTCGCCGAACATTCGTAAAAACATTCCATATGATTCACTTAACTATGATTTTTTAATAAAAAGTCTGGATGTATCAGCTATTTCTCTTCATAAAATGCTTGCAGTGGCCAAGAAAATGGATGCCATAAATGAGGGAGGTAGCGTTCTTGCCCTTTCCTATATTGCAGCGCAACGGGCTTATCCTTTTTACAGCGATATGGCCGATGCAAAAGCTACGCTTGAATCTATAGTGAGGAGTTTTGGTTACCACTACGGAAAAGCAAAAAAAGTCAGAATTAATTCGGTGTCCCAATCGCCTACCAAAACAACAGCAGGTAGTGGTATTAAAGGATTTGACGAGTTTTACGGTTATGCCGACTCCATTTCTCCCTTAGGCAATGCCAGTGCCGAAGATTGCGCCAATTATTGCATAACTCTTTTTTCAGACCTGACAAAAATGGTTACTATGCAAAACCTATACCATGATGGAGGATATTCAACTACCGGGGTAAGTGCGGAAGTTATGGAAGGGTTTAAACAAAATAAATAAAACCTTTAGACGTTACTTAGTAAATGAGGACATCGTTTAAAATCAAAAAGCATTTCTTTTTGTTATTAGTTGGAACACTCATCTCCTTACATTGCTCTTGTCAGGAGGATAGTACGGGAAATATAATAATGCGTGACCATGCATTAATGCCTACACCGGCCCCAACAGAAGAAATTTTTTACAAGGGTTCGGTGGAGGCCGGAGCAGGAGAAATAATTCCCATTACAAACAAGGCTTTACGCACCAGCTTTAGTGGAGTTTATGATTTACATTTATCCGGCAATTATGTAATAGCGCCTCACATCTTCGCGGGTTTGGAACTGGAAGATGCCCAATTAGGCAATGCATTCGTAAATGCAGTATACAATACGCAAATGACCTTGTATGATGTCGGAGTTAAGATTGGCTATTACACATACATGCAAAATGATTTTTTATTTTGCTATTCCCTAAGCGCAGGACCTTCTCTTATTATATATAGCAATGCTGTTATTCCGGCCCCCAGGGGTGGATTTAGGGAGCAGTCTTTTTTTGCAAGACCCGATATGCTTGCAGGATATAGGGTGAATGATGAACTTAGGGTGGGTATTGATATTTCAATTCTTCTTTTGGGATACCACTTTAATCCTGCAACTACCGGAATATCAGAGGATATTAACTACGACCCTTCTAAAGATATTAATGGTCTTACTACCTGTGTTGGTTTGGGATTTGGTATTTACTGGGCCTTTGACGAATCTAAAAAGTAATTCACTTTTAATAGCAAATGAAGGTTTATGACGTAATTGGTTTAATGTCAGGCACATCGCTTGATGGATTGGATATTGCTTACTGTACTTTCAAGTTAAATAAGGGTAAATGGATATATACCTTAAATTGTTCAGAGACAATAAAGTATAGCAAAGCGTGGTATGTCAGACTAAAAGAATCACATCTTTTAACCAGTGAAAATTTATTGCAAACTCATAGTGAATATGGGGTATTGCTTGGTGATAATGTCAAAAAATTTATAAGAAAAAATAGGCTTAAAAATGTTGACTTGGTTTCCTCCCACGGGCATACCATTTTTCACCGACCTGAAAAGGGCTATACCTTTCAGATAGGAAATGGAGCTTCGCTTGCTTCTACTTGCAAACTAAAAGTAATATGTGACTTCAGAATATTGGATGTTGCCTTAAAAGGTCAAGGTGCTCCGCTTGTACCTATTGGTGACAGATTATTATTTCCTGAATACAATTTCTGCTTAAACCTCGGAGGCTTTTCTAATATTTCGTTCGAAAATAAGGGAAGTAGAATTGCTTTTGATATTTGTCCTGTGAATACTGTGCTTAATTACCTGGCCTCGGTAAAAGGCAAAAGTTTTGATAAAAATGGATTGCTGGCTAAATCGGGCAGGGTAAGTAAAGCCCTGTTGCACAAGTTGAATATGTTAGAGTACTATACTAAAAGTCATCCAAAATCTTTAGGAAGGGAATGGCTTGAAAAGCATTTCTTACCTCTTATTGATTCTTATTCCGTTTCTACAGAAGATAAGCTTGCAACTGTAATAGAACACATTGCTTGCCAAATATCTACCGCCATATTTACTCGAAGTAAAAAGGGTAAGGTGTTAATAACAGGAGGAGGGACAAATAATAAGTTTCTAGTGGAAAGGATAAGGGAAATGCTACCAGGCTATCAAATTATAATTCCTTCCAAAAGCCTTATTAATTTTAAAGAAGCCCTTGTTTTCGCTTTTTTAGGAGTGTTAAAAATGGAACAAAAAATAAATACTCTTCATAGCGTTACCGGCGCTATAAGCGATAGCTCGGGAGGAGTAATATACCTTCCGGCAAAGTAAAAAAAACGTACATCTGCTAGTTAGAGCTCCGCTTAAAAATCATCATCAGCGTAAAAATCATCCTCTTCGTCTTCATCGTCCAAATTATGAAGGTCTTCAATAACTGGATCTTCTACTATGAATTCGATTTCAGATTCTTCTTCATCTTCAGCTTCTTCATGCTTTCCTTTTTCTTCTTCTTCCTCCTCTTCATCATCGAAGAATTCTTTTTGACTTTTTTTGACTTTTCCTCCTCCTGCTGCGGATTTCCCTTTCTTCTTCAGCTTTTCCAAATCCTTAACAGATGAGCCTTTACTCTTCTTGTCAGGGGTTTGTACAACAGCTTTTTTCTTTTTTAAATCGGCACTTGTAGGTGCAGAAGTTTTTTTCGGGTTTGTGCTTTTTTTGACATCCTTTTTTACAGACGTCGATTTAGCAGCCTTAGCAGCAGGCTTTGAAGCCTTTACTTTTTTTTCCTTTAAATTTGTCTTTTTCACCATGGTTTATGATTTTTTTTGAATCAAAATCAGACACATACTGCAATAATAAGTATTATTTAAATACAAAGATAAGTAACATTCTTTTTTATATAACGTAGACCTACTAACAGTATTGTGTTCATATATAGTAATCTAATAACATTTTTAGTATTGAAGGGTTAAATACTTTAGCGTCTCAAAAGTATAAATTTTAATTAATCCTTATGATACATTCTTTGTTATTACAAATACCAGCTACGGTAACCACAGCTACTACAGTAGTTGCAGATACAGCAAAAAATGCCGCACAGGTATTTGCCGCTGCACCCGATAAAATATCCCTCTTGGAATTATTATGGAAAGGCGGGCCTATTATGATACCGTTGGGGGTGCTTTTTACCATAAGCGTATTTCTTCTTATAGAGCGATATATATATATAAAAAGGGCATCACGCTCCGGAAAGAATTTCCTCAATTCTATGCGCGATGTAATTCAAAGTAATAATTTAGAGGCTGCTAAAGCCTTATGTAAAAATGCAGATAATCCACAAGCACGTATGATTGCCAAAGGTATAAGCCGCATAGGTCAACCATATAAAGATATTGAAGATGCTATGGAAAATGTAGGAAAAATTGAAGTGTATAAACTGGAAAAAAACTTGAATGTGTTAGGTATTATTGCAGGTATTGCACCTATGTTTGGTTTTATAGGAACTATTTTAGGGGTTATTAAAATCTTTTATAGCATTTCATTGACTAACAATATTAGTATTGGTGCAATATCGGGCGGGTTGTATGAAAAAATGATAACAAGTGCCACCGGTTTATCTATCGGTATATTTTCATTCATAGCTTTTCACTGGCTGAATATTATGGTGAATAAAACGATCCAAAAAATGGAAATAGTAGGTATTGACTTTATCGATATGCTTCAAGATTCACAAAAAAAACCTCAGGCGTAAGCTTTATAAATCTTTTTCAAGATGAAGATAAAAAGAGAAAATAAGTTCAGTGCGCATGTGGAAGCATCTGCAATGAATGATATTATGTTCTTCCTGCTGCTGTTCTTCCTTATTGTTTCAACACTTGTAAACCCGAGTATTGTGAAACTAACTTTGCCTAATTCAAAAAAGGTGCAAGAAATGAACAAACAGGAAATAACAATATCTGTTACTAAAGATAATAAGTATTACCTGAATAATCAACAAATTGATTTGGATGCCCTAGAGCCAGCCCTGAAAGCTAAAATTGCAGGGTTAACGGACCCAACCGCCGTTTTGAGGTTTGATAAATCATTAACTATTGAAGATTTAGTGGATGTTCTTCAAATAGGCGCCGACCTTAAGATAAAAATGGTACTCGCTACTCAACCAGCTAATAAATAGCAAAATGACAAGCCTTTCTATAAACGATAATAGGAACAAGGGAGCGTTGACCATGGGGGCGTTTATCATGAATTATAAATTTCGGGCAGTTGTTATTACTATTGCTATTCATGCGGCCATAATATTATTTTTATGGTTGTTTTATATATATACACCAATTCCTCCATTTCCTTCGCCTGTCAATACACCTGAGTTGGAACTTGATTTGGCTGCCGGCGGTGGGGGTAGTTCAGGCAGTTCTGCCAGTAAGGTAAGCGCGGAGAAACAAGTTGCTATGGCTAAACCTTCTAATACACCTACTATAAATAATGATGTAGAACCCAGTACACCAATTCCAAGTGGAAAATCGACCGTGGTTCCTAAAAAAACAGATACAGTTCCTAAACCACCACAGCCAAGTATTGAACTTGCTAATGCTGAAAGTAAATTTAAGAATGCAAAATCAAGTGGTAATGGTAATGCGGCCCAAGGTGACAAGGGTAATGGTAATGGAGGCAATGGCTCAACACAGGGTACCGGCAGTGGACCGAGTATAGGTGCCGGTAAAGGATTTGGATATGATTTGGTTGGAAGGCAATTAGAAATTAGGCCTCAACTGGTTACAAATAATCCGGAACAAGGTCAGATCGTGGTTGGTATTACGGTAGATCAGGATGGTAATGTAACGGAAGCTGTACCGGGCGTTAGAGGATCAACTATTACGGATGCTTCATTATATATATTGGTTAAAAATGCTGCTATGAAAGTGAAATTTAATAAAAGCACGGATACTCCTGAGCAGTCAGGCACGGTTACATTCAGATTTACGATACAGTAAAATTTAAATGATTGCCTTTAAAGGCTTTATTTTTTTGTTGCAGTATACATAATTATCTCTGCCTTTTCCAGTGTAATCAATCCTCCCGAACCGGCTTTTTCAAACATTTCTTTTACAAGAGGAATAAAGGCGTTTATTTTATCTTCACTATCCACTATTTCAATTATAACAGGCATATCAGGGCTTATATCCCAAAGTTTAACACTATGTACAAGGCTATTGGCTCCATATCCCAATACACCCTTAAGCACCGTTGCTCCAGCAAGCCCTGTTTCTTTCGCTTTAAATACAATGGCTTCATAGAAGGGCTGATGAGCTACTTTGTCAAGCTCTCCGATAAAAATCCGTAAAAGCTTTGCATTTTGAATTGTTTCCATGATATTATATTTTTTCAAGAATAATTACAGGCAAAAAAGTGGCTAGAATTCCAAGAACTATACTTGCAGCAATATAAGCTGTAGCATAAAATATTTCGCCATCGCGCAATAATGTAAGGCTTTCATACGAAAAGGTAGAAAAGGTGGTGTAGCCACCACAAATACCAGTAGCAAGAAAAAATCTCCATTCAGGGCTAATGTTGTTGCGTGTAGCAAGTGCATAAATCACTCCAATTAGGAAACACCCGCTTATATTAACAAGCATGGTTCCGAAGGGGAAAGCTGATAAAAACTTGCTTTGAATTCCTGTGGAAGCCAAATACCGCAGTATACTTCCAATCGCCCCACCAATTCCTACCAATGTAATTGTCTTTAACATAGATTAAGTCTTAAGGTAGGAGTTATCAGACACCCGGTATTATTCGGAGACGGTTAAGGGCAAACTCCATTGCCACAGAAAACAAAGATAAATATTTTTTGGGAGTTAATCGATTTTCTTAAGCCAAGCGTCAATAATCTCTGTATTATTTTCTTTGCCGTAAATTGGTTGAGTGGAATGTATTTGCTTTACTTTTTGTAGTGCATCTTTTAGCGAAAACCCTTTTTGTTTAAAACTAAGGGCCAGTCCTTTTTCCTGCATTAAACTTCCTAAATACTCTTGCTCTGTCTGTCCGGGTGTTGGAATAGAAATAGCCTTTTTCCATCCTATGGCATCTAAGTCCATAAGGGTAGAGTAGCCCGGACGGCTTAACACAATCTCGCTGTTAATCAGCTTATCTTGAAATTCATTATCTGACAGATGTGGAATGATTTCCACGTTATTTAATTTAATAGCCTTTGATTTACCACCGGGTAATCCTTGTATCAGTAAAGTTTGGATTGAAGGCAATTCTTTTAGTTGCCCTAAAAGAATCTCTTCTAATTTAGTTCGCTGAGGTTCAGGTCCTGATAATATAATCAGCAAATCGTACTTCTGGCTTTTAGGGTTTGAGACCATAGTTAATTGAAACCTTGAAAGCGGCCCTATATATTTACCATTTATTCCTTCCGGAATAGGGTGGGAGAGGGCTCCTGATAGATTTTCTTTCCCCCCATAATCTGGTATCCAGCATTCATCAAAATGGTTGATATAACTTTGCACGGCCTTATTAAGAATGCTATTTCCCGCCCTAGCCTGAATATTTAATTGGTGTGTAATAATTATAGAAGGGATTTCCGTATTCCACAATCCATAACGATTATCCGAAATGACCGCATCAATATTTTTTGTTTTAATAATTTCATCAAGCAGGGCATGTTCTTTTTTAATAGCCGAAACTATTTTGGGTAATTGGAATAATACTTTTACCCCAACAGGGAAGATAGAAGAATATGAAATCCGGTAGCCCGGAAAATCAATGAATTCAACATCCGGAAAATGTTCTTTTAGAAAGAGCAAATGTGAACCTTCTGCTCCGATTATAACATCAACTTCTTTTTCCTGTAAATACCGGATTATGGGTATACATCTTGCTGCATGCCCTAAGCCCCAGTCTAATGGAGAAATAAATATCCGCAAAATGCTTTATTTATAGAACAACCATTTGCCAAGCTCCTTATAGGTGACTTTTTTACCATACATGAGCAAGCCTACTCGATAAATCCTTCCGGCCAACCATACGGTTCCGAAAATGGAAGCAATAAGCAACACCATTGATAAGCCAAGTTGCCACATGGGTATACCAAAAGGAATACGGGCCATCATAGCTATAGGTGAGGTGAAGGGTATAATGGAAAACCAAACAGCCAACGAGCTATGTGGATTGGTGATTATACTTCCCATAACTACTATTGACAATATTAGCGGGGCAGTAACGGGAAGCATAAATTGCTGTGTCTCCGTTTCCTGGTCAACAGCTGAACCAACAGCTGCAAATAAAGCGCTGTATAAAACGTAGCCACCAAGGAAATAGAACAGAAAACCACCAATTACAAGTATCCAGTCCGTTGAGCGTAGCATATTATCCAAACTGTCAAAAGCCCCGGAAAGATCCTTTTTTTGAATTTTACCGGCTGCATTCAAATTATCGTTTTGCACCGGCATCCCTGTTTTATAGGTTTGAGTTATGGCGGCATTTTTAGGATTAATTTCCTGGCTTTGGAAATATGCCGAGCTTGTATGATATACCCCAAAACCCAAGATTATCCATATTAAGAATTGCGTCAAACCTACCAATCCTACGCCTATAACTTTTCCCATCATAAGCTGAAAAGGTCTGACGGATGAAATAATTACTTCTACAATACGGTTTATTTTTTCCTCCATAACTCCCCGCATAACCTGCACCGAATAAAGAAAAATGAACATGTAAATAAGAAGTGAGCAGGCATATCCAAGCCCCGCATTATAATCGGTGTTAGTAACTTTGTTATTTACAATATCTTTAACTTTAATGTTCGATTTTACCTTGTCAATAGTTGATTGGTCAAGGTTTTCTGCTTTCATCTTTGCCCGTTCCATTGTATTGTTCAATTGATATTCAATGGCTGAAACCACATCATCACCCGGATCGTCTTTTGAGAATAGTTGCACCTGTATTACCTGTTCAGATGGTGGTATGTAAAGTACTGATACATGGGCGGAATCAGCAAATATTTTTTTTACCGAAGCAACATCAATATTACAATAGCCATAATCATAATGAACAGTCGCATTACTTTCTAAAATGCCGCAGAGTGTTTTTGTTTCATCCACTACAACTACCCTTTGGTTTTCATTCTTAGTAGTGGAGATTAATCCCACACCAAAAAATATTCCACCAAATAGCAGTGGACCCAAAATGGAAATAATTAGAAAAGATTTTTTTCTTACCCGTGTGACGTATTCCCTTTGTATGATAAGTGCTATTTTGCTCATGCTTATTTGGTTGGGTTGGTTTTTGTTACAGCTGAAATAAATATTTCGCTCATAGAAGGCAAAATTTCAGAAAAGCCAATAATGGTAGAGGAAGGCAGCAATGTTTTTATCAAATCGTTGGAGTTTTGTCCTTCCGGTATTTTAATTTTTGCAACGGTTAAATTATTTTCAGGACTTAAGCCCAGTAATTCAAATTTACCATGCAAGGCATTTTTTACTGCATCTTCAGTTCCCTGAAATTTCACTTCCCAAACATGAAGCTTGAAATTATGGCGCAATTCGTTCACCTTCCCTTCCAATACTGCCTTAGATTGGTTGATGAGTGTAATATTGTCGCACAGTTCCTCTACCGAGGCCATATTGTGTGTAGATAATATAATGGTAACACCTTCTTTTTTCAGGCGTAATAATTCACCCTTTATTATTTCAACATTAATAGGGTCAAAACCGCTGAAGGGCTCATCAAGTATCAATAATTTCGGTTCATGTAAAACGGTTACAATAAACTGCACTTTCTGCTGCATTCCTTTGGAAAGATCTTCCACTTTTTTATCCCACCAGGAGGCGATGTCAAATTTGATAAACCACTTCTTCAGTTTTGCCAAGGCATCAGCTTTATCCATACCTTTTAACTGGGCCAGATAAAGAGATTGTTCGCCTACTTTCATCTTTTTATATAGTCCCCTTTCTTCGGGTAAATAACCTATCTGTTTTGTATGCTGCGGAGATATCTTTTCGTCATTAAAAAGGACTTCTCCGCTATCGGGAGCGGTAATCTGGTTAATAATGCGAATCATGGATGTTTTGCCTGCTCCGTTAGGACCTAATAATCCGTAAATTGTACCCTGAGGTACCGTAAAACTAACATCGTTTAAAGCAACGTGCTTTGAATAGCGTTTTACTATATTTTTTGCCGTAATAATATTACCCATTATAATTTTCTATTTCCGCACGAAAATAGGAAATGTATGGAAACTTACAGAATATTATTCAAACATTTCGTGAATACGTTGGAAGAAGCTTTTATTCTTTTTACCGGGTTGAGGGTTGAAATTGGAAGATTTGCGCAGATTGTCAAGTAGTTTCTTTTCTTCGCTAGTGAGGCTTTGAGGAGTCCATACACAGATATTTACCAAAATATCGCCCTTTCCATATTGGTTCAGTCTAGGTAATCCTTTGCCTTTAAGACGAAGAATATTTCCACTTTGCGTGCCGGCCTCTATTTTTATATTTACCTTACTGTCAATGGTTGGTATTTCTACCGTTGCGCCCATAGCAGCATCTGCAATGTTAATATAATGGTCGTAATAGAGGTTAGCTCCATTGCGCTTTAAATGTTCATGTTCAATTTCTTCAATTAAAACAATCAGGTCACCGGGGACGCCGCCTCTTTGAGCTGCATTCCCTTGCCCGGAAACAGAAAGCTGCATATTGTTTTCAACCCCGGCCGGAATCTTTACACTTATCACTTCTTCCCCTTCCGTAATGCCATGCCCGTGGCAGACTTTACATTTTTTTGTTATTATTTTTCCTTCTCCGTTGCAAGTAGGGCAAGAAGTAGTTGTTTGAATTTGTCCTATAAAAGTGCGCTGAATCCTGTTTACATATCCGGAACCATGACAGGTATTGCAGGTGGTAAACTCCGAGCCTTTTTCAGCTCCGGTTCCTTTACATTCTTTACAAGAGACATGCTTGGTTACTTTAATTTTTTTCTCAACACCAGTTGCAATTTCCTGCAAAGTGAGTTTAAGTTTTACACGCAGGTTGGAGCCCCTGTTCACATTTCTGCCACCTTGCTGAAAACCACCGCCTCCAAAACCAAATTCACTAAAAACATCTCCAAAACGGCTGAAAATATCATCCATGTTGCCAAAGCCACCTCCAAACCCGCCGCCCATACCATCGGATGCGGCACTGCTGCCTACTCCCGCATGACCATAGCGGTCATAACGCGCTTTTTTATCGGCATCGCTAAGCACTTCATATGCTTCGGCAGCTTCCTTAAATTTATCTTCCGATTCCTTATTCCCAGGGTTACGGTCAGGGTGATGCTGTAAAGCTTTCTGCCTGTATGCTTTTTTTATTTCTTCCGCCGATGCGCTTTTGTCAACGCCCAGCACTTCATAAAAATCTCTCTTGGCCATTAAATTATAGGTGTTAGTTTGCGACCACTACTTTAGCGTGGCGGATCACTTTTCCGTTTAGCAAATATCCTTTTTCGACTACTTCAGCCACTTTTCCCTTCATGTCTTCGGTTGTGGCCGGTATGTTTGTAATGGCATCATGCAATTCCGGGTCAAATATTTCACCTTTGGGCTCCATTGGTTGAACCCCTTTGGAGGTTAATATGTTTTTTGTTTTATTTAATATAAGGTCCAATCCTTCCTGAAGAGGTTTATGGTCTTTTGCATCTTTGTGATGAGCCAATGCCCTTTCCATATCATCTACTATCGGCAATATGCTTACTATAATTTCTTCGCCACCGTATTTTATTAAGTCGGCTTTTTCTTTCTGGGTCCTTCTGCGAAAATTCTCAAATTCAGCATAAAGGCGTACGTATTTCTCATTCAACTCCTTTACTAAAGCTTCAAACTTGGCCACAATCTCAGTTGCAGTAAGGTTTTCATTACCTTCGTTTGCATCACCGCCCTGGGTGGTCGCTTCTTCTTTCTGATGTTCAGGTTTTTCTGTTTCCTTTTTGCTCATAATATATAATGTATCTTCCTAGTCCCGCAAATATATCTTCAAAAACCTTGCCAAAGGGTATAGATTGCAAATAATGACAAAAAAGAATAGTATTTATTCGTCCTTAAACAAACTCGGCACCCCACTTTCAAAATCAAGCAGCCATTTTTTACGTTTTAAGCCTCCGCCATATCCGGTAAGGCTTCCGTTTTCGCCAATTACCCTATGGCAGGGTATAACTATTGCAATTCGGTTGGCTCCGTTGGCTGTACCTACTGCACGTATGGCCCCCAAGTTACCTAATGCAATAGATTGCTGCTTATAAGAGCGGGTTTCTCCATATGGAATATCCAATAGCTTTTTCCAAACACCCTTCTGAAATTCAGTACCGGGGGTAATCAATTGTAATTCGAACTTTTTTCGCTTGCACTCAAAATATTCGTTCAGTTGTTTTTCTAAAGATTGCAAGTGTTTGTTATTTCCAGGTTCTATAATGGCCCGCAGGAGTCTTTTCAGGTCTTTGAGTTCTGTTTTAAAAGCCCTTCTATCGATAAATTCCAAAAAACAAAGCCCTTCACCGGTGGCACAAGCAAGCATTTTTCCAAGGGGAGTATCTAATATTTCAAAATGAATAACAGAACCTCCATCTGTAAATAATTTTTTGTCATTGATAACTTCCAGGGCTTCATCACTCAATTCATCAAAGTCATCCGCTTTTTTTACTTTAACTTCCATTTTTACAGTTTCTCTATCACCATTAACAATTCATCTGTGCATTTTTCCAGTTGGTCCAATTGTGGTTTGTTAATACAATAAGGAGGAATAAAATAAAGGACATTTCCCAATGGACGCACTATAATTCCTTTTTGCAGAAAAAATGCAGAAACCTTTTTACCTAATTGATTTAAATAAGATGTCCCTTCAGGTGATTTCAATTCCAATGCTAGTATAGTTCCTCGGTTTCTGCAATCAATAATTTTGGGGTGCATGGAATATTTATCTTTCGTCTGCTGAAAGAAAGCAGAGATAAGTTCAATTTGTTTTGTGGTCTCCGGTTTTTCTAATAAATCAAGACTTGCATTGGCGGCAGCACATGCAATAGGATTCGCGGTGTAAGAATGACCATGATAAAATGTCTTGGTCCTATCATCTGATACAAATGCATTATAAATAAATCCGGCGCATGATGTTACTCCTAAGGGCATAAATCCCCCGGTAATACCTTTTGAAAGGCATAGTATATCGGGCTTGTTCTTTAAGTAATCTGTTGCCAGAAATTTTCCGGTCCGGCCAAAGCCTGTCATTACTTCGTCAGCTATAGTAATGCATTCATGAGCTTTACATATCTGCAAAATTTTTTCTAAGGGCTCCGGTTCATACATTACCATTCCTCCTGCTCCTTGGACAAGAGGTTCGAAAATAAAAGCACATGCATCATTATCTTTTAATGCTTCTTTCAATTTTGTATAGGTTGTCTCTTCATTTCCTTTAACAGGAACCGGTATCAGCACTACTTCAAATAAAAAAGGAGAGAAGGGAGTATTGAATACATTCCGCTCTGCTACTGACATAGATCCAAATGTATCTCCATGATACCCATTTTCGAAAGCGATAATCTTTCGCTTAGGCTTGCCTATGTTATGTTGATATTGAATAGCCATTTTCAACGCAACCTCAATGGATGTAGAGCCGTTATCAGAATAAAATATTTTACTTTGATTAGCGGGTAAATGGGTGAGGAGCCGCTCTGCCAAAGCTACCGCCTGTGCGTGTGTAAAGTCTGAAAAGGCAACCTGTTCAAGGGTTTTGGCTTGTTCGTATATTTTTTCAGCAATATATGGATTAGCGTGGCCATGCAGGTTTACCCACCAGGATGAAAACGCATCTATATACGCATTGCCTTTTTCATCAATCAGGTAAACACCATCTCCTTTTACAATATTTAAAGGATATGCAGCGTCCTTTTGATGTGTAAATGGGTGCCAGGTTACTTTTTTATCTCTTACGGAAATGGATTCTGCCATGGTGCAAAGCTACATTTTAGGACGAAATAAATTAAGTCTTAACTTACAGGTAAAGTCATATTTATATCTTTGGCACATGCGTCATAGCAATTGGAGTAGCATAGGGTTTATAAAGGTAAGAGCTATAAAGCTTTTTATTGGTTTTTGTTTCATAAACTTTCAACTTTCTTATGGGCAGACGGGAAATACCAAAGACTCGCTTAAATTACCTTTTGCCATTGCCCAAGAAAAACGGTTATCAGATGATGACTTGAAAGAAAAAAAGGAAGGAATATACCTTACCGGAGAACCTGATTTAAGTTCCGATCCTGCCCATGGGTTTGGTGGCGGTGCTGAAGCACAATTTTTTGTGGATGGCAAACGTACCGACCCATTATTTGCATATACACCCTACCGTGCAGAAATAGACCTATCTGCATTCTACACCACAAAAGGAGAACAAGAGTTTGAATTGGTTTGGGATGTCCCCTATATATATAATAGTCAATGGCGTTTTAGGGGGCGCTGCGATTATGAAATAGACCCTGACTATGTATTTTTTGGTGTTACCGAAAAATCCCTAAAACCTTTGAGGTATTATCCCAATAATGATTCATCAAAATCGCCTATTAATAATGCTTCTTTTAATGATTATTCCAATAACCAGGTGGGTAGCATAGCTGATTACAATACCTTTCAGCAGCAAGAAAAATCAATAGACCTGAGTATGGAACATTCCTGGTTCAAAGGAAAAGTAAGGACATTAATAGGGTATGAATTGGCCGGATATAATACAGCTACTCCTTTGAATAATAATTCTCTGTTACATGAAGAAGCAGAAGAAGGGCTTATTTCGGGTTATGGCACAAGTCATACAGGGCTTGTTCAGCTTGGTGTTATATATGATACCCGCGATTTAGAGGACGATCCCTCGAAAGGGATATATGCTGAAATTACCAATGAATACTCCTCCGTTGCCTTAGGTTCTGGATTCAATTATAACCGTACGTTTTTTCATTATAATATTTATCAGCGTTTATTTCCCGGAACATTTCAGAAACTCGTTTTTGCTGCCCGCATAGGGGTAGGGTACACTTCAGGCAATGCGCCTTTTTACGAGTACCTTGACCAGTGGACCTCAGCGGGGGATATTGATGGATTAGGAGGGGCTCAAACATTGCGTGGATATTCGGAGGATAGGTTTGCTGCCCCTGCCATGGCCCTTGCAAATATTGAATTGCGTTACCGCTTCGGTCAGATGGATTTTTTGCAACAGCATTTGGCTTTCTATATTATTCCCTTTTTTGATGCAGGTGGTATAGGTAATACTTTGAATAGGGTTGGCAATTTTCAAAACTTGCGCTTTTCCGAGGGCCCCGGTGCCCAAATAGCATGGAATGAAGATACTATACTCAGGTTTGATTTTGGAATAAGTCCTGAAGGAAATCAATTCTATTTTGGGATAGGTCAAATTTTCTAGAAGTGAACGTATCATTTCCGTCTTTTGTCAATTCTAGTAGGGGAGTGAGACCGATATTATAAAATTCTATATAATGGCATAGGAAATATCCTACCATTTATTTTTTCGGAAAGAAACCTGTATAAAAATATAGGAGTTAATTTTTTTCTTACTTTTGCGCCTCTTAAAAAAAATAAGGCCCGTTCGTCTAGGGGTTAGGACGTCAGGTTTTCATCCTGGAAACAGGGGTTCGATTCCCCTACGGGCTACCATAACAAACTGGTTGGGGATTTCTCCAACCTTTCTTGTTTTTAATCCTTCAAAAGCCTTATTGCTATTGAATAAAAGCGCATGTATCTCATTTTGGATGGGTGTTTGATAATTATTACCGTTAAATACAAGCTTGTTGGGGAATATCAAACTCAATAGCTTTTGTTTACCTTCAACAGTAGTACCTTCATAGGCTATATTAAGTTTACTAAGCAGGGTAAAACCATAATTTGCATAGTATTTAAAATTAATATCCTCATCTTTAAGTTCATTTATCTGTGTTGTAATGCGATAGGCATCATCTTTATAACCCTTTTTAAGCCTTTTAAATGTATCCATATCTAAATCCTCCTCAATCAATTTGCGTTCAACTTTAGCTAACATTTCAAGACTTTTTAGCTTTTCTTGCTCCAGCCTTTCTATTTCTTTTTGCTTATTTCCAAAATGGCTTTTTAAAGCATCCTCAATCATATTCATGTATAAAGTTCCTACATTAGGATTCAGGGTTATTTGATTAAGCCATTCCGTAAAGGTAGTGTGTGCTATATCAGTCCTATGGCGTTCCTTACAACCGTATTGACAATGATAATAATAATATAATCTCCCGCTTTTTCCTCTCGATGAACTTCCTGTTAAGTTTTTACCACAGTTATTGCATATAAGGTAACCTCTTAAAGGTAATATTTCCGCTTTTTTATTAGGCTTAGACTTAATAAGTTTTTTGCCACTGGCAACTTGTTGAACTTTATAAAATAGTTCCTCTGACACTATTGGCTCATGTAAACCTTGCGCATTTTCACTTGGTTCGTTTTTCCATGAAGAGATGTGTATTTTTCCGCAATAAACTACATTATGCAATAACTTCCAAAAGTTGTTTTTGCCGCATTTTAAGCCCTTCTCTACCATTTTCTTTCTTACCTCCTCTTTATCATACAATCCAGTACTATAAAGTTCAAATGCCTCTTTAATAAGCACCGCCTTGTCAGTTTTAAACAGCAATGGCTTATTTTTTGCATCCCTGCACATTTTATAACCTAATGGCGCACCCGATACCCATCTACCCTCCTTCATTGCTTTTCTCATTCCATTTCTTGTATTTAAGGAACGTCTTGCATTTTCCACTTGAGGTGTGGCAAGATATATCGCTTGCATTAAAAGAGATTCAGGAATACTATTATCAAGGGGCTGTTCTATTGCTATTACTTCTAT
>Ga0302194_10000080_pt1 | contig 71057 bp, 59 predicted proteins | sample II_Bog_N1_1_FD_200227 | JGI IMG/M metagenome (GOLD analysis project Ga0302194, IMG submission 200227) | Peat permafrost microbial communities from Stordalen Mire near Abisko, Sweden - II_Bog_N1_1 | ecosystem: Environmental > Terrestrial > Soil > Wetlands > Peat | place: Sweden: Abisko...
CAAAAAAATTATAAAAAAAGCCCGTAAATGTACTGAGAAGGATACCCTTCAACGGCATGGAGCCGACCTTCATACACAACAGGCATTACAAATGTATGAAACTTATTAGATTCTTAAAGAGCCAAAAAAATAACTTAGATTTGCAAAGAAGTGGAGGTGTAATTCTTAACATCAAAATTACAAACCCTTATAAAAAACGAAACCCGACAGTTTGAATTGCTTCAGGGACTATCGGGAATAAGATGCAACAAATGTACAAATAAATTTCTAAATTAGAAATATTTGCGCAAATATTTAACGGCTAATGAAATACCAAGAGTTTGAAAATATAATGTCAGCCCCACGAATGAGCCGTTATTTAACTGCATGTGGTGGGAATAGTAAAAAAGCTATGACATTATACCGACTTAACTTACACCTTTCGCAAGAATTATTTACCGTAATAAGCTGCTTTGAAATTACCTTACGCAATTCCATAAACAAGCATTGTCTTAACACATTAGGAAATGACTGGTTAAAAAACGCTGTACTTCCAAATGGTATTTTTGATAATGAGCATTGTTTTTATACAGCAAAGAGTATTAAGGATTCTTTACAAACACTCAAACATCAATACAATCATAGTAAATTGGTAGCCGAATTAGGATTCGGTTTTTGGCGATTCATTTTTGCCCCACACCAATATGCAGCAACAGGGCGAACTTTATTACATATTTTTCCCGCTAAACCAACAAGCACACCTACAATGCAGTACAATCAAACATTTGTTTTTAATCAATTGGCTCAATTAAATAAAATACGAAATCGTATTGCTCACCATGAGCCAATTTGTTTTTTAAGTGGACACCCTACCAAAGATACTACTTATGTAAGGCAACATTATTCTGTAATTCTACAATTGTTTCAATGGATGAGTATAGATGAGGGAGCATTGCTTTACGGTTTAGATCATATAAATAGTGTGTGTAATAAAATAGATGCTTTATAAAATAAATTATCCCTTAGTCTATGAGCATACACGCAATAAAACAATACCAGTCCGAAGTTGAAAAAATAATTCATTTTGGCGGTACTAAAAAAGAAACATCTATTCGTAATGCGTTTTATCATTTGCTTAATGAGTATGCAAAGCAAAAGGGCTTAATGCTTGTACCCGAAGTGACCATTAAAACACCTAAAGGTAAGAATGTAACGCCTGACGGTACTTTAAAAGATTCACTTCGTCAGGATTGGGGGTATTGGGAAAGCAAAGACGAAGCCGACATAATTGATGAGGAAATAAAAAAGAAGTTTGCCAAAGACTACCCATCCGATAACATCCTTTTTGAAGATAGTAACACTGCTGTATTGATTCAAAATAATGTGGAGGTGCAACGGGTTAAAATGAAAGATGCCGAAGCATTAGACCGCATTTTACACAGCTTTATAAATTTTGAACGCCCCGAAGTAAAAAACTTTCGTAAAGCCATTGAGTTATTTAAACAGGATATTCCTAAAGTTACCGACACTTTGAGAGATATGTTGGATGTGCAGGAAACCGAAAATAAAAAGTTTGTAAAGGAACGGGATAAATTTTTAAAGCTCTGCCACGATAGCATTAACCCCGAAGTAACAAAAGCAGATGTTCGGGAAATGATAATACAACATATCCTTACCGAAGATATTTTTAACACCATATTTGACGAAACACAATTTCACCGCGAAAATAATATTGCCCACCAGTTAGAAGGTGTTATTAATACCTTTTTTACCGGAGCAACCAAACGAACTGCCCTTTCTACATTACAACATTATTCACAAGCTATAAACGCCGCCGCCGCCGGAATTGCCGACCACCACGAAAAGCAAAAGTTTTTAAAAGTAGTTTACGAAACATTTTACAAAAGCTACAACCCAAAAGCGGCTGACCGCTTAGGCGTGGTATATACGCCTAATGAGATTGTGAAATTTATGATTGAAAGTACCGACTATCTTTTACATAAACACTTTGGTAAATTTTTAGAAGACAAAGGCGTTGAAATACTTGACCCTGCCACCGGAACAGGAACTTTTATTTGTGATATAATTGATTACATCCGTAAAGACAAACTGGAATACAAATACAAAAACGAATTACACGCCAACGAAGTTGCCATATTGCCCTATTACATTTCAAACTTAAATATTGAATTTACCTACACTCAAAAGTTGGGTAAGTATTCAGAGTTTGAAAACCTCTGTTTTGTTGACACATTGGATAATATGGGCTTTGCATTTAGAGGTAAGCAAATAGATATGTTTGCCCCTTTTACAGAGGAAAATTCAAAACGTATTCATAAACAAAACACAAAAAAAATATCTGTTGTTATTGGTAATCCTCCATACAATGCTAACCAAGTAAATGAAAACGATAATAACAAAAATCGTGAATATCCTAAAATAGACCAACGAATAAAAGACACCTTTATAAAATACAGTACCGCTCAAAAAACAAAAGTGTATGATATGTACGCACGCTTTTATCGTTGGGCAATGGATAGATTAGATGATAGGGGTATTATTTGTTTTATTACTAATAATTCATTCATTAATTCTCGAACTTTTGATGGATTTAGAAAAGTTATACAAGATGAATTTCAATATGCTTATGTTATTGATTTAGGAGGAAACATTAGAGAATTGTCGGGGAAAGATGGTATTTTTCTTAATGAAAAACATACCATATTTGGGCAAGCTGCTGCCGTTGGTATAGCAATGATGTTCTTAGTAAAAGATAAAAAAGCTGAGATAAATGGTAAAAAAAGTGAGCAAACAAAATGTATAATTAATTATATACACCCCACAGATATAAGGGCTACAAGGGATGAAAAACTTGCTTATTTAGCAGAGCATTCATTTAAAGAAATTGCCTTTGAACACATCCATCCTGACAAAAACAACAACTGGATTAATCTTTCTGATAATGATTTTGATTCTTTACTGCCATTATGTTCTAAGGATGTGAAAAGCGGAAAAAACAAAAAAGCTTTATTTGAATTGTTCTCTTTAGGTGTTTCTACCAATAGAGATGAATGGGTTTTGGATTTTTCCAAAAAGGATTTATCAAAGAAGATGGGGTATTTTGTCCAGTATTACCATACCCTTTCTTCATCTTATGAAAAATGGGAAGAAAAAATAAAATGGTCGAGAAATCTTAAAAGGAGACTTTCCCAAAATAAAAAAGAAAAATATAATGAAAGTATTATTACGCGGACATATTACCGACCATTTGTAAAAAAATTCATTTATAACTCTGATTTATTTGTTGATGAAAAAGGAGGTTGTAATGAAGTTTTTAGAGATGAAAACAAAGTTATTCTATTTAGACATGGAGATAGAATAGATTTTTGCATTAACGCAACGGATAACATTCCGAATCTTAATATTTATTCTTTAGACCCAGCCCAATATGTTTCGCTTTACCGATATACTGAAAATGGTGAACGTATAGAAAATATGACCGACTGGGGCTTACAACAATTTACAAAACAATACGGTAAAAAAGGTATTACCAAAGAAGCAATATTTCATTATGTATATGCAGTATTGCATAATCCGGCATATCGTAAAAAATATGAATTAAATTTAAAACGGGAGTTTCCACGCATACCTTTTTATAGTGATTTTAAAAAGTGGAGTGATTGGGGTAAAGCCTTAATGGACTTACACCTCAACTACGAAATTGTTAAACCTTTTGCATTAAAAGAAACAAATCAAAATCCCGCTTTAAGCCGTACACGTAATCCAGCAATGAAAAAAACATTTCAGCAACTTAGCGAAGTGGTAGAGGTTTTAGATATTGCAGATGGCAAACAACCTGTTAAACCTGTTTATCAAAACGTAAAAACAAAACTAAAAGCTGACAAAGAAACCGGAGAAATTTATATTGATGAGGTAACAACGCTTTCCGGTATTCCAAAAGAAGCATGGGAATATAAACTTGGCAACCGTTCGGCTTTGGAATGGGTACTTGACCAATACAAAGAAAAAAAGCCGTCCGACCCTACCATTGCAGAGAAATTCAACACTTACAAATTCGCAGACTACAAAACACAGGTTATTGATTTGCTTAAACGTGTTTGTACCGTTAGCGTTGAAACGATGAAAATTATTAGTGATATGAAAGAATAATTGATGTTTGGATAAGTAAAATATTATGGGAAATTCTACATTAACACTTATTTCAATTACTATAAGCATAGTTGCTGCTTTTATATCCGCACGAACTCTATTTTATTTTTTAAAGGAACGAAAAAGCTCACTACGTACTGTTGTATATGAAAGACAGATTGAAGCAAGTTTAGAATTGCTTTCAATATCTCATAAATTAATATTTGAATTAAATGATTGGAATAACCAAAAACAAAACAAGAAACTTTCTGGCATTGATTATGAAAAAAAAGCAGAAACGACTTACCGAGAATTTACAATACATTTATTAAAGTATAGTCCTATCTTACCCGAACTTATATTTGATAATATTTCTGACTATATCCCAATTTTTGAAAGACAAATGGAGGAATCAAAAGTGGGACATTATGTTAATACTATTAAAGAGAATCTCGTTTTCTATATGAAATTACATAATAAGATTAGATTTTATTTCGGAATAGAAAAATTAAGCGATTCTGCTATAAACGTCATCGAACATTTTAATGAAGTAAATGGAAAAGTGTAAAGAAAAATTTATTACAGATATAAATGAATTATGCGAAACATGTTTTATCCATAAAAAGATAGATGATGTTCGGTTGAACATGATTAGAAAATATGAATTGATAGAACAAAATAATTCCAAAGATTTTATAGAAAATTATTTAAAAGAGAAAATTCAAACCGCTAATAAAAAAATTGAAAATGTTTGTGATGCCGAAAACAAAGGCGGGAGTTTATACAGGGAAAACAGAGTATCATTACTATTAAGTTGGAAAGATTGTTTAAAATATTATAACGAACAATTAACCATTCTTAAAAACGAAGAACAAAATCATTCCATCCTCTTATCACACGCAAGTTTAGGGGCAAAATACAACGCTGAAAAATTAGAACAAGGTAAAGAACAGGATAAGGAAAGGGAAACTAAACAGAAAAATGATTACGATTTATTAATTGACCGCAATTACAACTACCGCCACGATTTAAAAGACTTTCAGAAAAAAGCACAAATCGAAAAATTGCAAGGGCTAACTAATTACCTTAAATTTTTAAGTGATGCCGAAGAAAAATACGTTAATGCAAAACATTTTTATACTGTATGGGGAGATGGGACACTTAGACCTATTGGGAAATCTGAAATTTACGGAGCAATTGTTAATTTCATAAAAACAGAAATAGACAAAGAATTACAAAACGCCCAAGAAAATAAAAGTGTAACAAACAAGTCTGAACTAAGCATATCTCAAATTGCATTAATATATTGTTATGAAGGAAAAATAATCACAAGGGAAAATGGTAATGAGATTGCAAAAGATTATGGACATAATTCCGGTGAAAAATTATTTCAAAAAATTACATTTTTTTCAAGTGCTCAAAACAGAAAAGGCAAACCATCTCCTTCAACTCCTAAAAAATTTCAAAATAAAATAGCCCTTTTAGAATCTGTAATTGAAAAGCTGTCAAACGAAGCAAAATCAAGGGCAACGGATGAACTTAATACATTGAAAAGCCTTTTCAAAAATTCGGACTCATAAAAATTGTAACTGGTTGTAACCAGTTACCTCATTCCATCCTGAACAAACATTTGTAGCAGAAATTATAAATCTGTTACAAAATGAACAATCCATTTGAAACTATTGATGCAAGGTTAAGCAACATTGAAAACTTGCTTTTAGACCTCAAACATTCAAACAAAGAGCACCAACCCGAAAGCGACCAACTTTTTACCATTCAGGAAGCGGGAGAATTAATCAAACTTTCTGTACCCACTCTTTACGGTTATGTGAGCCGTAACGAAATCCCATTTTCTAAAAAAGGAAAACGCTTGTATTTCTCCAAACAGGAACTTATGGACTGGGTTAAAACCGGACGTAAAAAAACCATTGCTGAAATAAACAACGAAGCCAATACTTACCTGAAAAATAAAAAAGGTTAGTATGAAAAGCAGAGGTGTACGTTCTCCCTATGTGAGGGAGCAATTCAATACATTGGCACAAAGTGGCGCGCCCAAAATAAAGCTAGGTGTTAAAAAACCTGCTATTGTTGTGAAAGGTACAGGTACGGAATTGAAAAAAGAGGCAATTGGTAAAAGGGCAAAAAAGAAAACGATAACCCAGTCATTAATGTTAAAGTTAATAGATATTGCCAAAAAGAAAGGGAGGGATAAAAAGCACATAAAAGCATATTGGAATACATGGCATTGCCAAAGTAAAGTTCATAGCTTTGAAGGTAGAATATACGGGAATTATTGCAAAAATCGCTTTTGTCCGGTGTGTTGCGGAATACGCAAATCCGAAATCATAAATAAGTATTTGCCCGTTATTAAAGATTGGGAAAACCCGCATTTTGTAACCTTAACGCTCAAAGCAGTTCCGGCAAATCAATTGGTAAAAAGAGTAAAGGATGTAAACATTGCCTTTAGAAAAATTAAAGATAAGTATCGAAAATTGTATAGAAAATCCAAAGGCATAAAATTGAAGGGGATAAAATCATTTGAATGTAATTTTAATCCAATACAAAAAACATACAATCCGCACTTTCATGTAATAGTACCCAATAAAGCAACAGCCAACATACTTAAACAAGAATGGTGTAAGTATTGGGGGTATAATATCGCAAATAGTGCCGCCCAAGATATTCAGGAAATTTACGACCCTGAAAACTGCTTAGTAGAAACAATTAAGTACGGTACAAAAATATTTACTGACCCCACCATGCAAAAGAACCCCGAAAAAAAAGTTACCCCTATAATTTACGCTTCGGCAATTGACAATATTGTTTGGGCAATGAAAGACCAACGGATATTTGAAAGGTTTGGATTTGACTTACCAACTAAGCCCAAAATAAAGGGCGGCAAATCCCAAACGCTTACCGAATATGACGAATGGAAACACGACCCCAAACAAACCGATTGGATTAATACCGAAGATGCCGACCAATTACTTACTGGTTATGTTCTTACCGAAGAGCTTCTAAACCTATTAGAAAACAATATTAATACTGATTTGGAATAGCTAAATTATGCAAAAGGTACTTTGAAGGTTTTTTTAACGAAATAGTATTATTGCAAATGTGCATAGTTTGACACCAATGACCATATTTCAAATTTTGTGTGCGATTTTGTGGGGAACTTTCACCTCAACAGTTAATATATGCCAGTTAATAGTATTTTATACTTAGTGATATTTTAAGGGCGGTTTGTATGCAAATGGTATGCAAATAAAAAAGGGCTACAAACTTTATCGTCTGTAACCCTTGTCTTTGTTGCTCCTTCTGCTGGACTTGAACCAGCGACCCTCTGATTAACAGTCAGATGCTCTAACCAGCTGAGCTAAGAAGGAATGTTTTTTTCAAAACGGAGTGCAATATTAGCATCTTCTAAGCAAATATGCAATATATTTGTCTGAAATAAATATTAAACATAAAATTATGAGCTTATTAGTAGTTGGTACAGTAGCCTTTGACGCTATTGAAACTCCTTTCGGAAAAACAGATAAAATACTTGGCGGAGCAGCAACATACATTGGTTTGGCAGCATCTTATTTTACAAAAAATATAAATTTAGTTTCGGTAGTTGGCGACGACTTTCCTTCAAAAAATATTGAGATGCTTCAAAAGCACAGTATAAATACAGAAGGATTACAAGTATTAAAAGGACAAAAAACTTTTTTTTGGGCAGGCAAATATCATAACGATATGAATAGCCGCGACACGCTTATTACCGAATTAAACGTGCTGGAACATTTTAACCCTGTTGTGCCCGATGCTTATCAGGATTGTAAATTTTTAATGCTTGGTAACTTAAGCCCGCAAGTTCAAAAACAGGTAATTACACAATTAAAAACACGTCCTAAACTAATTGTGCTTGACACAATGAATTTTTGGATGGACATTGCAATTAACGAATTAAAGGAAGTGTTAACAATGGTGGACGTTTTAACTATAAATGATGGAGAAGCACGTCAATTATCGGAAGAATACTCATTGGTAAAGGCTGCACAAAAAATCCTTACCATGGGACCTAAATATTTAATAATAAAAAAAGGAGAACACGGAGCCTTGTTGTTTAATAAAAATCAGGCATTTTTTGCACCTGCTCTTCCTTTAGAAGACGTATTTGACCCAACCGGAGCAGGAGATACTTTTGCCGGAGGATTTATTGGTTACTTGGCAAAAACAAAAGATGTTTCGTTCGACAATATGAAACGTGCTATTATCTTTGGTTCGGCAATGGCATCATTTTGTGTTGAAAAATTTGGCACCGAAAATATTGAAAACCTTAGTCAGGAACAATTAAACAAGCGTGTTCAGGAGTTTATAGACTTAGCCCAATTCGATATTGCCTTTGAATAATATTATACGTTGGCATAGGCAATAGTAGCAATACTTATTTTAACACCTTTTATTTGCTGTAATACATTTGCACATGCTTCTAATGTGGCTCCTGTTGTAATTACATCATCTACCAGCAGAATATGCTTACCTTCTAATGCTGCTGTTGTTTTTAATTGAAACACAAATTCCACATTTTTCCATCGTTCGTAACGAGACTTTTTGGTTTGAGATTCGTTCGCTTTTTCGCGCACAAGAGTAGTAGTATTAATCTCTGTATTCATAATTGCAGCAAGTCCTTTGGCAAAATATTCACTTTGATTGTATCCTCTTTTTTTTAGTTTTTCTGGATGCAAAGGAACAGGAATAATTGTGTTAACGGTATTAAAATCGGGACTGCTTTTTAGTTCAACACCATATTGTTTTCCTATAAAAAAACCAATCTCTTTCTTGCCCTTATATTTTAACTGATGAATCAATCGCTGAACTCTTCCTTCTTTATTAAATGAATAAAAAGCACTTGCGGAATACACACTTGTTCTCCCTGTGAATAATCGTACAACGGGATTATTGTTATCTAAATGAAAATTAGTTTTCGGTAAACTATAAGCGCAAACCGTACAAATAATGTTTTCGTGTTTTTGCAAGCTGTCTTCACAAGCCTCACAAACATTGGGGAATATTAATGAAATGAAATCATTTAGCATATCATTTGTCTTTTAGAGAAAAAAACCTTTATTTTTGCAATAATACATATAAAACTATTTTATCAATATGAGTTCAACTCCGAAAAAAGTAATTCCGGCAAAGAGACCAGCTGCAAAAGGTGGAACCACTTCAAGTCATGCTAATAGAGGCGCAATTAAAAAACCGGCTACAACGCCGACTAAACCAAAACCGACTGCTAAACCGACTCCGGTTAAAAAACCGATTCCGGCAAAATCTCCTTCAGAAAAATCGGAAGGTGGCATATTTTCAAAATTATTTGGTCTTTTTAAAAAGAAAGCTCCAAAAGAGGAGCCTGCAAAAGAAAGCACTGTATCAGAAACCAAACCGGAAGTAACAAGCGAAGTGGCAACTCCTATAATTGAAGCTGCGGTGGCAAACACTCCTGTAACTGAATTTATAAATGAATCAAGTGCTGAAATTTCAGACCATACTATTGCAAGTCCTGAATTAGAAGTAATTAACCTCCAAAGCGAGGCTGTAATTGCTATACCTGCAGAAGAAGTTAAAGAAAAAGAAAGTATTGTTCAGGAAGAAACAGAAGCTCTTGTTGAATTTAAAATTCCTGAAATTCAACCTGTGGAAGAAAAGCCGGTTGAAGCCAAAGTTCAGGAAACGCTATTTCCTGTAGAAGAATTGCAACAAGCAACAATAGCAATAGAAGAACCTATAGAAAGCAAGGAAACATCTGTTCAGGAATCTATTGTTAAAGAAGATGAGCCTAATGCTGAAGAACACATTGTGTATAAAGAAAGTGCCCCCTCCCCTGTTGAATATACTGCAAAAACAGAAGAACCTGAATATATCACTCCGTCACCTTCTTCCGATGAAACAAGTAAAATTGCGGAAATAGAAGAAACTCCGGTTTTTTCCACAACATCGGAAAAAGAATATGCTGCAGAAATTTACCCAACCAATGAGAATGTGGAGACAAAAGAAGAACCAATAATAACACCACAAACAGAATATATTCCGCCAGCATATAGCACTTACAATGAAAAGATTACAACCCCTTTAGAAAATACATCTCAGGAATTACCTAAACAACAAAACTATTCTAATAAGTCTGCTGAAGAGAACAAGAAAAAAAGGGGTATTCTTTTGCCCTTTTTCTTGATTGTATCATTAATTGGAAACGGGGTTCTTGCGTGGCTTTTGATGAATAAGCAAGAGGAAGTAAAAACGGTAATTGTGTTAAAAGACAAGATTGTAAAGGAAAAAGAAGATGTAATGGCAGACTTGTTAAAGCTTAAAGAAGAGTATGCTACCTTACAAACCAATAATACCGGATTGCAAAAAGAGTTAGAAGAAAAACGTGCAGAAATTGAAAGCATGATAGAACAAGCCAAAAAGCACAAAAATGATGCATTTGTGATTGCTAAATTGCGTAAAGAAACTGAAACCCTTCGCAGCATTATGAAACATTTTGTGGTAGAGATAGACTCTTTAAACACACTTAACAAAACGATTGTTGCTGAAAAAAATAAAGTAGTTCAAGACCTGAATACACAAATAAACAAAACTACGGAACTTGAAAAAGACAACGATAATTTAATTCAAACTGTTAATAAAGGCTCTGTTTTAAAAGCTACAATGGTAAAAGCGGAGGGTATAAGAATGAGAGGAGGAGTAAAAGAAGTTGATGTGAAATATGCAGGACGTGCAGAAAAAGTAAAAGTTACTTTTTCTTTAGGAGAAAATCCTATTGCCAAAAAAGGAATGAGAACCGTTTATATCAAAATGACAGGACCAGACGGCAAAGATGTAACTGCATCCGAATCTGACCTGAACTCGTTTTCATATAATGGAACCAGAGGTTTTTATGCAGAGAAAAAGGAAGTGGATTATCAAGGCATTGATACACCTGTTGATATTATTTGCGGCAGCCCTAAAGGATTTATTTCCGGAAAATATTTGGTTGATGTTGTATGTGATGGCAATGTTATAGGGCAAACGGAACTTTTTTTGAAGTAAATAATAAAGAGCGGACTTAATTTCAAGTCTCCCCAAAATAGTCATAGTCACCAACCCCTGCTGTTTGCTTAAACAGTAGGGGTTGAGTGTTTATCCAACACATGTATTAATTTTAAGGTATCCTTATTATTCTTACTTTTAACCCAAAATCAGGACACTATTCGATGAGCTTTTTTTTTCATTTTGGACGCTACTTTTTGTTAATGAAACGTGCTTTTGCTAAGCCCGAAAAACTTTCTGTTTATAAAGAACGAATTATTGAAGAAATTTATATTCTAGGATTAGGGTCACTCACTATCGTTTCCATCATTTCTATTTTTATAGGTGCGGTTATTACCATACAATCAGCATTCAGCTTCACAAATCCCTTTATTCCGCTTTATGCTGTTGGTGTTGCCATGAGAGATTCGATGATATTGGAGTTCTCACCTACTATCCTTAGTTTAATTTTGGCAGGAAAGGTAGGTTCCAGCATTGCTTCAGAAATAGGCACAATGAGATCGTCGGAGCAAATAGATGCTCTTGAAATTATGGGTATTAATTCCGCAGGATATTTAATTTCTCCCAAAATAGTAGCCTCACTGCTATTTAATCCGATTTTAATTATTTATTCTATGTTTCTGGGAATTGTTGGTGGATATTTGTTCGGTATTGCCACCGGTGTTGTAACCAATTATGAGTATATTTATGGTATAACTTACGATTTTAAACCGTTTAACGTAACGTATGCCTTAATTAAGTCGGAAGTATTTGCTTTTATCATTGCCTCCGTTCCTGCATATTATGGTTATTACGTTAAAGGGGGATCTTTATCCATAGGACTTTCAAGTACTAAAGCCGTAGTATATACCAGTATTTTGATTCTCACTTTCGATTTGATTTTAACACAGCTTTTAATGTCGTGATACAAATTAACAACATATCAAAATCATATAAAGGGCGTTCGATCTTAAATGATGTTTCATTTACTTTTGAAACAGGCAAAACCAATTTAATAATTGGCGAAAGCGGATCGGGTAAAACCACTTTGATCCGTTGCATGATTGGACTAAGCGAGCCTGATTCAGGAGAGGTGTTGTTTAATGGACGCAGCTTTTATAAAATTGATTCTGATCAACAAAAAGAAATCAGAAAAGAGATAGGAATGCTTTTTCAGGGTGGTGCTTTGTTTGATTCAAAAACAGTAGAAGAAAACGTGATGTTTCCTCTATCAATGTTAACTGATTTAAGCTACGCGGAAAGGCAGGAACGCGCCAACTTTTGCTTAAACAGAGTGAAGATTGAAAATGCCAATACGCTTTACCCTTCCGAAATTAGTGGAGGTATGAAAAAGCGGGTTGCTATTGCAAGAGCCATTGCTGTTCAGCCAAAATATTTATTTTGTGACGAACCTAATTCGGGTCTAGATCCTAAAACGTCAATTGTTATTGATAATTTAATTAAAGAAATAACCGAGGAATATGATATTACAACCATTGTAATAACGCATGATATGAACTCCGTAATTGAAATGGGGGACAATATTATGTTTATTTATAAAGGTATTAAATGGTGGTCGGGTGCCAAAAGTGCTATTTTAAAAACAGATAATGCTGAGGTAAACGACTTTGTATATGCAGCGGAGTTTATGAAGAATGTAAAGTCAAAACTATAGAACTGATTCGTTTTATAAAGCCCAAAATGAGGAAGCTAATCGTTTTATTATTTTTTGTTTTCAGCATGCATTTTGCGTACGCTCAAATTTTTGGTCATTCCGAAGTAGCAACTACCAAATATGAGGCTGAAAAAGTGATGGATCCCACTTATGGTATTATCATGTATGAAAAATTGAATCCTCAAATTGGGGGTGATTCGTCACGTAGTGATAAAAAAGGCTATGCTGTGCAAGGATGGGAAGAAGACTTTTATGTAAGTGGAGGATTACTTCACAAAGGGTATTATGAGGATGGTCAGCTTAGAACCTATAAAAATTTTTACGAAAATGGTAACGTAGAACGTTCCTTTAAAATTATAGATTTTAAACGATGTGGCATGGAAATGTTTTATCCTGACGGCAAATTAAAATCAACCCTCATATATTACAATGGCAGTGTATTAAAGGCTACCGATTATTATCCCAACGGGCAGATAGAATACGAAATAGAAAATGATAAAAACATGAACTTTATTTTATATAGAAGATCTTATACTGCCGATGGAAAACCACAAGAAATATTTGAATGTACCAACGAAAAGAAAAAGCTGTTTTATCAGAAGGAATATCATGAAAATGGTAATTTAAGAACGGAAGGAATTTTAAAATTTAATCCATACAAAATGGACTACATGAAAGATGGAGATTGGAAAATTTATGATGTTAAGGGCAAGTTTATTAAAACAGAAAAATATGCTTATGGAGAAAAACTCCATGAATAATACCTACTTTTACACTGTTTGAAAAAAGTATTTGCCATATTAATTCTTGTAGTGTTTGTTTTTTCTAACACCGAATTGCACCAGCTTATGCGCTTGCCGATATTGGTGCATCATTTTATCGACCATAGAGAAATTGATCACAAAATTTCATTTATTGATTTTATCAAGAAGCATTATTCCGAAAATAGCAATGCAACGCATGACCATAAAGGAGAACACAAGCATTTACCTTTTAAATCGAACGATTGCAGTACTGTTCATTCTATGATTAGTTTGTTTGAATTGCCTTCATTTAATTTCAAGCATCACTATGTTGTTTTAAACAAAGAAAAAACTACCTACATAAAACATTTTAATTCTTCCGCATTCCTTTCAAACATTTGGCAACCGCCAAAAACAGCATAATTTATAATTTGTTTTCAAATAGAAGAAGTCGAACTCTTTTTGAGTAGTACTGTTTGCTATTTTGAATCATTTAATGTTTTTTGTTTTACCAAGTTAAACTCTTTATCATGTTAAATGCTATCATACGTTATTCTATTAAGAATAAAATAATTATAGGGCTGTTTACCCTTGCGCTGGTGGTGTGGGGAAGCTATTCATTAACACAGTTGCCCATTGATGCCGTGCCCGACATCACCAACAATCAAGTTCAAATAATAACTGTTTCACCCTCGTTTGCTGCACAAGAAATAGAACGATTGGTAACATTTCCTATTGAACAAACAATGGCAACCATTCCCGGAATTGAGGAAGTACGTTCCTTTTGCCGTTTTGGATTATCTATTGTTACGATTGTTTTCAAAGATAATATTGATATTTATTGGGCGCGACAACAAATAAATGAACGATTAAATGACGTAAAAATAAAAATACCCGTTGGTGCAGGGAATCCTGAATTGGCACCATTAACAACCGGCTTAGGAGAAATATACCAATATACTGTTCGTCCTGAAAAAGGTTATGAAAAAATTTATTCAGCGATGGATTTAAGAACCATTCAGGATTGGATTATCCATCGTCAACTATTAGGTACAGAAGGAGTTGCGGATGTAAGCAGCTTTGGAGGTTATTTAAAACAATATGAAATAGCCTTAAATCCAGATCAGCTTCGTAGTATGAATATCAGTATCAATGAGGTGTTCTGTGCTTTGCAAAAAAACAATCAAAATACAGGTGGCGCCTATATTGATAAAACACCGACTGCTTATTTCATCCGAACAGAAGGTTTGATAACCAACATAAACGATATAGAAAACATAGAAGTTAAATTAAACAATGATGGAACCCCCGTTTTGATACGCAATATAGGCACAGTAAACTATGGGTATGCCACACGCTATGGTGCCATGACCTTTAATGATGAGGGTGAAGTGGTTGGTGCGATTGTGATGATGCTGAAAGGTGCGAACTCTTCAAAAGTGATTAAAAATGTGAAAGAACGAATTGAAAAAATAAAAAAAACTTTGCCAAAAGGAATTGTTATAGAACCATATTTAGATAGAACAAAACTAGTTAACAACGCTATCAATACTGTTTCCAAAAATTTGATAGAGGGCGCATTGATTGTAATTTTTGTTTTGGTGCTATTGCTTGGGAATTTCAGAGCGGGAATTATAGTTACATCAGTTATTCCACTTGCCATGCTGTTTGCAGTTTCATTAATGAACCTGTTTGGAGTATCCGGTAATTTAATGAGTTTAGGCGCCATTGACTTCGGACTGATTATAGATGGCGCCGTAATTATTGTAGAAGCAAGCTTGAATTATATGCAAAAGCAGGGCATTGATAATTTACCTTCCGGAATCACTCAACAGGAAATGGATACAAGAGTTTACAACTCCGCTTCTAAAATTCTCCGTTCGGCAGTGTTTGGACAGGTTATTATTTTAATTGTGTATATGCCCATTCTGGCTTTAGTAGGTGTTGAAGGAAAAATGTTTAAACCAATGGCGCAAACTGTTTCGTTTGCTATTATAGGTGCTTCGGTATTGTCGCTGACTTATGTGCCCATGATGTCGGCATTATTTTTAAGTAAAAAAGCACAACATGAATTCAAAATTTCCGAGCTACTGATGAACTTTATTTACAGGGTTTACAACCCCGTAATTGAATTCGCATTGAACAGAAAATTTGTAATTATCACGTTCGCATTTTTATTATTTATAATTACACTCGGTATATTTTCAAACATGGGTGGAGAATTTATTCCGATTTTGGACGAAGGTGATTTTGCTGTTGAAACGCGACTTTTAACAGGTAGTTCTATCTCTCAAACAATAGATGCAGCAACAAAATCAGCAAAAATTTTAAAAGAAAAATTTCCGGAAGTAAAAGACGTTGTCGGCAAAATAGGTTCAAGCGAAATCCCTTTAGATCCTATGCCTATCGAAGCCTGCGATTTAATAATAACACTGAAAGATAAAAATGAGTGGGTAAGCGCCTCATCTCGCGAAGAGTTGGCCGATGAGATGAGCGAAGCCTTAAAAGCTCTGCCAGGCGTTTCATACAGCTTTGGACAGCCCATACAAATGCGTTTTAATGAACTGATGGCAGGTGCCAAACAAGACGTTATTGTGAAAATTTACGGTGAAGATTTGGATATGCTCACTTATTATGCAGAAAGAATAGGCAAATTGGCTCCAAGCATAAAAGGCGTGCAGGATGTGTACGTTGAAAAAACTACAGGACAACAACAAATTGTGGTGAAGTTCGACAGAACAAAACTGGCTCAGTTTAATTTATCAATCGAAGATGTAAATACTGCTATTCGTGCAGGATTTGCAGGTGAAACAGCGGGTTTAGTTTATGAAGGCGAAAAACGTTTTGACCTTGTTGTACGTTTGGAAAAAAATAGCAGACAAAATATGGATGACATTAGAAATTTATTCATCTCAGCTCCAAACGGAAATCAAATTCCGCTAGCCCAATTAGCAGATGTGGAACTTAAAACAAGTCCTAATCAAATTCAACGTGACGATACCAAACGTAGGATAATAGTAGGTTTTAATGTTAGAGGACGGGATATAGAAAGTGTAGTAAATGAAATAAAAGATAAAATAGAGCAACGAATAAAATTTAATTCAGGTTATCATTCAACATACGGAGGTACTTTTAAAAATTTGATAGAAGCACGAGAACGCTTATCCATTGCACTTCCTATAGCTTTGGTTTTAATTTTTATTCTTTTGTATTTTACGTTTTCTTCATTTAAGCAAAGTTTGTTAATCTTTACTGCCATTCCACTATCCGCCATTGGTGGGGTATTCGGACTTTGGATACGAGATATGCCGTTCAGTATATCTGCCGGTGTTGGTTTTATAGCATTGTTTGGAGTGGCTGTACTAAATGGTATTGTATTGATTGCAGAATTTAACCATCTGAAAAAAGAAGGGATGAGCGATTTGAAAGAAATTATACTGGCTGGCACAAAATCGCGTCTGCGACCGGTTATAATGACTGCAACAGTGGCATCACTGGGATTTTTGCCGATGGCACTTTCACACGGTTCGGGTGCTGAGGTTCAAAAGCCTTTAGCAACAGTAGTTATAGGAGGGTTGATTACGGCAACATTTCTTACATTAGTGGTGCTGCCTGTCCTTTACATTTTATTTGAAAAAAAAACAAAACCCAACATTTCAAATCCTTTGCTGATTATTGTAGCGTTATTATTTCCTTGTATTGCAAAGGCACAAACTGACAATATTCAAAAAATGAATATAGAACAAGTGATGGAAACAGCTTTTAAAAATAACAGCAAATTAAAAACGGCAAATTATGAAATAGATTACAGTAAAGCCGTAAAACCCACAGCATTTGATATAGGTAAAACAAACGCAGTGCTGATGTATGGACAATACAACTCCATTAATATGGATAACAACATTACAGTAACTCAAAATATTTCTTTCCCAACAGTTTTTTCAAATCAGTATAAATTGAATGATGCATTGGTTAAATCAAGTGAGCTGAAATTACAAATTGCGCAAAACGAATTAATGTATGAAGTAAAGATGGCTTATTTTGGATTGTTGTATTTGCAAAGTGAAAGAAAACTATTAACGCTTCAAGACAGCATTTACAGCAATTTTTTCAAAGCGGCGGAACTACGTTTAAAAACAGGCGAAAGCAATTTGCTTGAAAAAACAACTGCTGAAACACAATTGATGGAAGCTAAAAATACGTTGATGCAAAATCAGGCAAATCTCGAAATTTATCAGCTGGTATTAAAAAATCTTCTTAATAGTAAAACAGTTGTCGAAACAGCTGAAAACGATTTGAGAAAAGAGCCATTGACCCTTTCGACGGATAGTGCATCTCTTGAAAAAAATCCTCAGCTTGCTTATCTGAAGCAACAAATAGAAATCAGCAACAAACAAAAGCAATTAGAAACCGCAAAAGTTCTTCCTGATTTTTCTATCGGTTATTTTAACCAAACATTAATAGGTCCTCAAACGATTAATGGAGTTGATAAATATTTTAGTCCTTCCTATCGTTTTACCGGCGTGCAGCTAGGCGTGTCGATTCCTATATGGTTTGTTCCTCAAACAGCTAAAGTAAAAGCAGCAGGTATTAATCAACAGGTTATAAAAAGCAATTATGAACAGAATCAATTGACTGTTCAATCACAGTATAATCAATCCATACAGGACTATTTAAAAAACAAAAACACCTTAGAGTATTATGAAAAAAATGCTCTTCCTAATGCCGAGTTAATTATTAAACAGTCCGATAAAGCCTATAAAAACGGGGAGATAGGTTACATGGAATATTTGCTAAGTCTCAAAAATGCCTTAGGTATTAAAACGAATCATTTAAAAAGTTTATACCAATACAATCAAAGCATTTTTATGCTTGAGTTTTTATCCGGAAAAAATTAAAAATATTCCTCTTGATTCATCAGCTCTAATTTTGGGTGATGTTACGAGAGGTTAACAAAAAACGTAAACACAAATGAAAAACAAAATCCAGCTTTTTAAATATTTAATACTGGCAATGACAATATTAAATTTGATTTCATGCAGCAATAACGCTTCTCCAAAAAAGTCACAGAAAAAAAACAAAGCGCAAATCAACACTGTTGAACTTAACGAAGAACAGTACAAAAGTGCGGAGATACAAATAGGAAGAGTTGAAACAAAAAATTTAAGCAGCATTATTAAAGTAAACGGAAAGCTGGATGTTCCTCCGCAAAATTTGGTAAGCATAACCCCTCCGATGGCAGGTTTTTTAAAAAGTACGGAAATGCTTCAAGGCATGAAAGTGAACAAAGGCGATGTGTTGGCGATATTGCAAAATTCCGAATACATTCAGTTGCAGCAAGATTATTTGGAGAGTAAAAGCCAATTGGAATTTTTAGAGGCCGAATATAAACGTCAGCAAGTACTTGCAAAAGAAAATGTAAGTTCCGAAAAAGTATTGGCTCAAAATAAAGCCAATTATCAAAGTATGTTTGCTAAAGTTGGCGGATTAAAATCTAAATTGATAATGCTTGGAATTAATCTTTCGCAAGTTGAAAACGGAAATTTTCAAAACACCATTACCATTCATGCCCCTATTAGTGGTTATGTTACTCAAGTGCATGTGAACATTGGAATGTTTGTAAACACAACTGATGTACTTTTTAAAGTTGTTGATACCAAACATTTACATGCCGAACTTACCGTTTTTGAAAAAGATGTACCTAAAATAAAAGTGGGGCAAAAAGTAAGATTTACCTTGGCAAATGAAAATATAGAACGAACTGCTACTGTTTATTTGATAGGCAAAGAAATTGATGTAGATAGAACCATTCGTATTCATTGTCATTTAAGTGAAGAGGATGCAGAATTGCTTCCGGGTATGTATTTAAAAGCGTTTGTTGAAACAGGAACTATTACTGCTAAAGTACTTCCTAGCGAAGCCGTAATAAATTACGAAGGCAAAGATTATGTTTTTGTTGAACAAAAAATCACAAAAAAAGGAATGCATACCTTCAAAATAATTGAAGTAAAAAAGGGAATCAGCGAATTAGGCTATACTGGAATCCTTTTAAATAATGATGTTTCCGAAGCCTCTGCCATTGTTATTAAAGGTGCCTTTGACCTAATGTCTGAAATAAAAAACAATGAGGAAGAGTAATATAAGCACTTGTAGCAATATTTTTTTGCTGATAAGCGAGGAGCGTGTTAGCCTGTTTCTATTTAATATTTTTTACATTTGCAGCAGTTAAAATTTATAAAACGATGGCAGCAGAATTCATCTATCAAGATTCGTATCCTATTTTAAAAGACGATACGCAATACCGTAAAATCTCTTCTGATTTTGTAAAGGTTGAAAAGTTAGGCAACAGAGAAATCTTAACCATTGCTCCTAAGGCTTTGGAGTTATTGACTCAACAGGCTTTGGCAGATGTTTCTTTTTATTTACGCACCTCACATTTAGAAAAATTAAAAGCCATACTTGATGATCCGGAAGCTACGGACAACGATCGTTTTGTGGCTTATAACCTTTTACAAAATGCTGTTATTGCAGCTGAAGGACAATTACCTTCGTGTCAGGATACAGGTACTGCAATTGCTATGGCTAAGAAAGGGGAAGATGTATATACCGGAGTGGATGATGCTGAATATATTTCCAAAGGAATTTTTAATACTTATCAGGAGAGAAATTTACGTTACTCACAAATTGTTCCGTTATCAATGTTTGAAGAAAAGAATTCCGGAACAAATCTTCCTGCACAAATTGATATTTATGCAAAAAAAGGTATGTCCTATGAGTTTCTGTTTTTGGCTAAGGGCGGAGGTTCTGCAAACAAAACGTTTTTATATCAAAAAACAAAATCTTTGTTAAATGAAAAATCTTTGGACGAATTTATTCGTGAAAAAATAAAAGATTTAGGAACATCGGCATGTCCACCATATCATCTGGCATTGGTCATTGGAGGAACATCAGCAGAAGCAACGTTATCCGCTGTTAAAAAGGCATCGGCAGGGTATTATGACAACCTGCCTACCGAAGGAAATATTGGGGGGCAGGCGTTTCGCGATTTAGAATGGGAAAAACAAGTACACAAAATTTGTCAGGAAAGCTTAATAGGTGCCCAGTTTGGTGGAAAATATTTTACTCATGACGTGCGCGTAATTCGGTTACCACGCCATGCTGCATCCTGTCCCGTTGGTTTGGGGGTTTCCTGTTCGGCGGATAGAAATATAAAAGCAAAAATAACTAAGGATGGTTTGTTTTTAGAAGAATTGGAGAAAAATCCAAGAAGATTATTACCTACAACGCCACCTCATTTGGAGGCTCCTGTTGTGATTGACTTAAATCGCCCGATGGCAGATATTTTAAAAGAGCTCTCTCAATATCCGATTAAAACACGTTTAAAACTTAATGGAACAGTTATAGTTGCAAGAGATATAGCTCACGCAAAAATTAAAGAATTACTGGATGCAGGCAAACCAATGCCTCAATACTTTAAAGATCATCCTGTATATTATGCAGGACCGGCTAAAACACCTGAAGGTATGCCTTCGGGTAGTTTCGGACCAACCACAGCAGGAAGAATGGACGTATATGTTGATCAATTCCAAAGCATGGGTGGCAGCATGATTATGCTTGCAAAAGGTAATCGGTCGAAAGAAGTAAAAGATGCATGCAAAAAACACGGAGGTTTTTATTTGGGTTCTATTGGCGGTCCGGCGGCCATCTTAGCTAAAGAAAATATTTTAAAGGTTGAGGTTGTTGACTTTGAAGAATTGGGAATGGAAGCAGTAAGAAAAATTACTGTTAAAGATTTCCCCGCATTCATTATTACTGATGATAAAGGGAATGACTTTTTTGCCAATTTGTAGAAAACTGTTTTCATAAACACATAAACCTAACCGGTTTAATCTCTCACAAAAGGTAATACTGGTCAGGTTTTTCTTTTATCCATAAAATAGGTGACGAATTTTAATTATAAATAATATTTGCCTCTGTAAATTTATTTCTTTATAAGTTTGCTGATATATTTTCCGATTATATCAAACTCTAAATTCACAATGGTTCCAATCTTCAAATTGCAAAAATTCGTGTGTTCAAAAGTGTAAGGAATAATACATACCGAAAAACAATTCTCTTTTGAATCAACCACGGTTAGGCTCACTCCGTTAACACATATTGAACCCTTTTCTACAGTAATATTATTTTGAGAAGCATCGTACTCAAACGTAAATTTCCAACTTCCATCCAACTCTTCAATATTTTTACATATTGCTGTTTGATCAACATGTCCCTGCACAATGTGTCCGTCGAGTCTATCACCCAGCTTCATGCAACGCTCCAAGTTTATTTTATCTCCCAATTTTAATATACCTAAATTGGTTTTGCTTAACGTTTCTTCTATTGCCGTAACGGTATAAGCTGCGTCTTTTATGCCAATAACAGTAAGACATACCCCATTATGTGCTATGCTTTGGTCAATTTTTAAAACATCGTTCAAACTGTTCTCAGCATCAAAAAATGTTTTTATGGTAATATGTAAATTGTTTTTTTCTTTTTGCAAAGCAACAACTTCTCCTAACTGCTCTATAATTCCTGAAAACATAATCAGTTTGTATTTACTGTTAATTTTTTCCGTCGCCGATAAGTTGAATAAAACCTTTTAAAACATGAGGAACAATACCTCTTAATCGTATTTCGTTTACAATACAGACATAATAATACACTCCATCAGGACAAAGTATTTTTGTTGTCGTATTTTTTCCATCCCAAAGTACATCCAAATTTTTTGTTTCAAATAATTTGGTTCCCCAACGGTTGTAGATTTTTATATCAATATCCCTTATATAGCTATAAGGTAGTAATGCTTTATACAAATCATTGAACCCATCATCGTTAGGAGTAAACACATTGGGTAATTCATAAACGGGACAATTATCCACACATTCTTTTATTACTTTCACACTTTCATTACCACTTGAATCAATTGCTGTAACAGCATAACAACCCGCCACCGAAGGGATTTTTCCTTCATACAAATACCGTACTGTATATGTAGTGCTGTCTACATTAGATACACCATCTATAACCCGCAGCGCTCCTGTATCAGTAGGGGCAAAATAAATATTATATTTCAATACATCACCACCGTATGGTGGTGCACAGGAAATATTAGGATTAAGCCAGGTAAACGTTGTAACTCCTGTTTCACAATCACCTGTTATATTTGTAATAGCAGGCTGGCATGGCGCTATTGTATCAACTGGAGCCTCGCACTTTATCTCTGAGTCGTTAAACAACGGATGAATAATAGTTGAGTCTGAAAATTCACCAACACTAATAACTTTATAACAATAGTTGAATCTAGTTACAAGTCCGGTATCGGTGTATGTAACAGCGGTAGTAGAATCTATAAGCTTAAATACCGAGGAAGTAGGTGATGTTTCTTTATAAATATAATATTTGTAATTAGTCCATGGCACCTTTGCCTGCCATGATAGTGTTAATTGATGATAGCCTGGTATAGAAGATAAATAAACAGAAGATGCAACATTTGATGAGCCAACGAATGATCCGTTAGAATAAAAATCAACACGATAAGAATACGCTTCAGCAGCGGTGTTAAGCCCTGTACTTACAAACCCGGTATCCTTCATTTTCGAGAAGGAAGAATAAGTATAACTTGTTAGCATAGTAAACACCGAAAGATTGGTTCCCTGAGCCTGCATCAATCTTACCTCATAAATAGGAGGATTGGCAATGGTATCTAAATCACTTGCATCTCCCAGCGGTGGAATCCAATGTACCCAAATACTATCATTACTTCCTGTGCTTATAACACTCACATTTGTAATAATGGGTACATCGCGCACCAGTTTGGCACAAACGGGAGCAGAAGCATAACTTACTGACCCATCAATATAATTGGCAACTACCAAATAAGAATAATTTATACCATACGACAACCCTTGTCCATTATTATTATCAGTAAATGTTTTAACAGAAGGCAATGTTGTTCCTATTTGGGTATAACCGCTGGAGCTAGGGACACCTGTTTGACAAACATCATGCACCCAGGGAGTACATGATAATTTTCTATAAACCGTATATCCGGTAAGAGGATTGTTTCCAAGTGTGTCATTGCACAATGCATCATTCCAGTTAAGTATAATATTTGTACCACTTGGTGTAGCCGTCAGCCCGGTTGGTGCAGGAGCAACAACACGTATTCTTACAGCCTGAAAATCAGTCAAAGTATCAATACTCTCTGAAGCCTTAAATGTAACTAAATAAGGCAAAAGCTGAACCTGACTGCAATTTGGATTCCAGTTAAACCTTCCGGACACAGGGGAATAAGAAGGCGTAGATAAAAAAGTAGCCGTCGGGACTATTTCAAAAGGACCACCTGAGTAATTGAACCACATGCGGTCACTGCGATTTTGATTAGTTGCGCTTACCTCAAAATTCAAATTATTTCCTGCTGCAATACACGTATCATTAATTTTTTTTATGTGGGGAGGAGTAGGCTGTATACATTGATTAATCGTTATTTGCATGTCTCTTAATATGGATCCGATAAAATAGCGTGTTGCACTTCCCGGAAGACGACGATATTCTTTAATTAAAATAGCGATATTGTATTGACAAACTACCGGAGGAGAGCACCATGAGACAGTTCCGGTTAATGCATTTATAGAATCGGGGGTCATCCCTGGTGGAAAAGTCCATCCTATAATTGGAGTTCCATTTGCATAACAAGTTACTAAACTATATGCTAAACTATCTCCATCAACATCATACGCTCCCGGATTATGTTTAAAACATACACCAACGCAACCATTGTCAATTGGCGGGTTCAGCAAGGTAGGAGAATTATCCACCCCTAAAAATGGATTAATTACTAATGTGGACTGTATATAAAACGGCACGTTTACAGAATTTGGAATATTACAAATATTGGAATTTCTATTAGGGTCTGCCATAGAAATAACATACGTGCCAGCTCCTGAATAAGTATGCGTACCTGAATAAACATTTTCTTTAATGTCATTTGCTAGTGATTGTCCATAATAAGGACAAGGCGCATCCCCATCCGTATTAACAGTAGAGCCATTACTTCTTTGAAATGTAGCACTATCCCCATCACCAAAATAAACAACCAATTCGCATCTGTCTGCCTGATTGCTAGAGATTTTTGTGTACGTAGTAACTATTATTCTGTAAGAAAATCCTGATATGTGCTGAAAAGTAATTTCGCCTGCACGGTTATGAGTGGCATAACTATGTGTAATAAGTACTAATACAAACACTAAAGCGGATACTATTTTTTTCATTTATAAATTTTGTAACAGTTAAGTGCAAGTTTATTTTAATAATTAATTACCTGCTCCTCTATGTCATTAGGTAATTCTCTAAATTCATATTGTTGTGTGCGCAACTGAGGTGTAAACCCCGCTTCAATAATTGTCTGTTGTATGCTTTTAGAAGTAAAGCGGTGTGGAGCCCCTGCTGCAGATACCACATTCTCCTCAATCATTATACTTCCCAAATCGTTCGCTCCTGCATGCAAGCAAAGTTTGGCAACATCTTTACCAACAGTTAACCAGCTTGCTTGTATATTAGTGATATTGGGCAACATGATTCTGCTCAAAGCCAACATACGAATATACTCATCTCCCGATACATTGTTTGAAATTCCTTTATGGCGTTTCAGCAATGTGCCGTCATCCTGAAAAGGCCAAGGAATAAAAGCTAAAAATCCTTTTGCATCTTTTGGTTTTTCACTTTGCACTTGCCGTATCCAAACCAAATGTTCAAATCGTTCTTCAATTGTTTCAACGTGACCAAACATCATGGTGGCAGAAGTAGTAATGTTTAACTGATGCGCAGCTCTCATTACGTCCAGCCATTCTTTGCCGGAACATTTTCCATTGGATATTAAACGACGTACTCGGTCATTTAAAATTTCGGCACCGGCACCCGGCATACTGTCCATACCTGCTGCTTTCAGAGCTTTTAATACTTCTGTGTATGTTGATTTTTCCAGTTCGGTAATATGAACTATTTCAGGAGGTCCGAGCGTGTGCAGTTTTAAATTAGAAAATAATTGTTTTAATTCTTTAAATAAATCCACATAAAATTTTAATCCTAAGTCAGGGTGGTGTCCACCTTGTAATAAAAGCTGATCTCCGCCTAAACGAAAAGTTTCTTCAATTTTTATTTTATAGGTTTCAATGTCGGTGATGTAAGCATCCTTATGACCTGGTATACGATAGAAGTTGCAGAACTTACAATTTGCAACACACACATTTGTAGTGTTTACATTCCTATCAATTTGCCATGTAACTTTCCCGTCGGGTTTTTGAATCTTTCTTAATTCGTTTGCAACAAACATCAACTCAGTAGTAGGTGCATTCTTAAATAGATACACCCCTTCTTCTTGTGATAAAAATTCAAAATTTAAGGCGCGGTTTAATAAAACAGAACTATTCATTTATCTTGTCAAACAATATCATTATTAACTTTTATAATACATTTACTAATCCAAAAGTAATGAATAATACTACTGTTTTTTCTTAAAAAGTAATAAATATGAAGCTTTCTTTTTCACCATATACACTCCATTTCAAACAGCCTTTTAAAATTGCTCATGGCATCCGAACGTTAACTCCAATTATGTTAACACAACTGGAACACGAAGGTGTTATCGGCTATGGTGAAGCCAGTATGCCTCCTTATTTGGGTGAAACGCATGAAAGTGTTTCTTCGTTTTTAAAAATAGCCGCAGAAATAATATCAACTATTAATAATCCTTTTGATGTAGATGCTATACTTTCTGAAATAGATGTGATAGCGGAAAAAAATACTGCGGCAAAAGCAGCTGTTGATATTGCCTTGCATGACTTGATTGGGAAATTAAAAAAAGAACCCTGTTGGAAAATGTTTAATTGCGATAAAAACAAAATACCTTATACCACTTATACAATTGGCATTGATAATAAAGAAGGCATTATACAAAAAGTAAAAGATGCAGAAGGGTATAAACTATTAAAAGTAAAACTGGATGGTGTGAATGATAAAGACATTATAAATATTATTCGTTCTGTTACTGATAAAGCTATTGCTATAGATGTGAATCAAGGATGGAAAGATAAACATCGCGCACTTGAAATGATAAAATGGTTATCAAAACAAAATGTATTATTTGTTGAACAACCATTGCCTAAAGATAATTTTGATGATGCTGCGTGGCTGTTTGAAAAAAGTGAACTGCCTATTTTTGCAGATGAAAGCATACAACGATTAGCGGACATTGACAAAACAAAAAATTGTTTTCATGGAATCAATATCAAATTAATGAAATGCACAGGAATTAACGAAGCACGGAAAATGATTTTGGAAGCAAGAGCCTTGAACTTAAAATTACTGATTGGATGCATGAGCGAAACATCATGTGCAATTTCAGCAGCGGCGCAAATTTCACCTTTGTTTGATTATGCTGATTTAGATGGTTCCTTACTTATCAAGAATGATTTTTTTGATGGTATAAAATTTATTGATGGAAAAACAACACTAAGCGAACTACCCGGTATTGGTATATTACCAATACTATAAAAAATTTGAGGAGAGAGTTGTACGAAGGAGAAAAACAAGAATAAAAAAGGGCTCTTTCGAGCCCTTCATTTTACTTTTTAGCTGCTTTTTTCGGAGCCGCTTTTTTAGCTGCTACTTTTTTCGGAGCTGCTTTTTTAGCTGCTTTTTTCGGAGCTGCTTTTTTAGCTGCCTTTTTAGCTGCTTTTTTCGGAGCTGCTTTTTTCGGAGCTGCTTTTTTTGCTACTTTTTTTGCCATGGTTTTGTTTGTTAATTAATTTGATTACGAAGTAAGAAAAATATTCTATACGAAATTCAAAACGTTAGTTTATTTTATCAACACAAATCTGTTGATAACGGCAACATGTATTTGTTTTACACTTACAAGTTGTAACATCGCAATATATTTAAAGCACTTCTGCATGTATTGATTTAACAGGTGTTTCAAGCATTTTTATTTTTAACATAAATACAAATTTGTTTTTTGTTTTCGATTTTTTGTTTTCAGATTTTACTTTATTCGTTCAAGTAGCGCCATGTAAAAACCATCAGCAAAATATATTTCAGGCGAATATCTTTTCTCTCCAATCAATTTCCACTTATCACCTACTTGCCCTACAAACCAATGTACTTGCTGCTCTCCTTCAGATGGAAGAATACTGCATGTAGTATAAACCATTCGTCCACCAACTTTAGTCATGTCCGAATAAGTCATCAACAACTCACGTTGAATAATTTTCAACCGGTCTATTTCTTTTAAATTTAATTTCCACTTGCTGTCCGGATTCCTTCTCAAAACGCCTAATCCGGAGCATGGTAAATCTAACAACAATCTGTCGGCAGTATCTTTTAATCGTTTAATAACCTTTGATGAATCAATAGCTTTTACTTCAACAATACGCACATCTGCGCGCGATGCACGTTTTTTTAATTCGGTTAATTTATTTTGTTTGATATCAAGTGCGATGATTTTTCCTTTGTTTTTCATCAACGCCGCAAGATGTAATGTTTTTCCTCCTGCGCCTGCACAAGCATCTATAACGCGCATTGCGGGCTGTACTCCTAAAAAATCAGAAACCATTTGCGATGCGGCATCTTGTACTTCAAACAACCCCTGATGAAATGCTTCCGTCCGAAAAACATTACGCGGAAATTTTAATTCAATAGCATCAGGAGACCATACAATTAAGGAAGTATCTTTGATGTTCTCTTCTTCCAATTTTTTTTGGAGTTCTTTAGGAGTAGTCTTTAATGTATTTGTTCTTAAAATAACTGTTGGCGGCTGATTTAGTGCTTTGACGATTTTATTCCAATTATTCCCTAATTCTTTTTCGCCCAGATCATCTAACCAATCCGGAATAGATTCTCCAATTTTTCTAATCTTAGAAAATTTCTCTAATCGTTGTATAATTTTCTTTTCATTCAACTCTTTAAAGTGTTTTCCCTCAGGCAATGCATAACCATCAAAAATTAAATAGGTGCCGAAAATGGTCCACAAGTTTTTGTCCGTTAACTTCTCATCAACATTTGAAACAGTGCATAACAACCTCCAGTTACGAACCATGTCGTAAACTGTATCGGCAACAAAGCTTCGTTCGCGTACGTCCCAGTTTTTATTGGCGCGCATTACTTTTTCAATTGCTTTATCCGAATATTCTTTGTTGGCGAATATATCATTCAAAGCAATGAATATTGCTTTAATATGAAAGGTGTGATGTTTAAAATAGAATTCTTTTGTCATACTGTAAAAATACTATTAATTATTAAACTCTAAGACGTTCTATAATCCTTAAGGTTTAATATATAAAAGTTTTACGAATTATAAAAGTTATTATTTTTGTTACATGATTGATTTAGCAAAAACAGATACCACAATCCATTTAGGCGATATAGCACTTCATCAGCCGGTTACAGCCATTACCGACTTTATCGTTACCGCATTATGTTTTTATTTTTATAATTTATTAAAACGCAATGATAAAATTGAAAAAAGTGTTTATTACTGGAGTTGGTTTTATTTAACACTAGGCATTTCTACTTTTTTTGGAGGATGCTCTCATGCATTTTTTACTAATCATACAGATAGTGGATACCAATTCTTTTGGTTAACAATGCAATTGTTTAATGGTTTTGCTGTTTACGCAGCGCAGCATGCAACATTAACTTCAGCATTACAACATTCTAAAAATAAAAATTTGTGGAATTATATAAGTGTTATTCAACTAATCCTATTCGTCCCTTCTGTTTTTATTTTTAGAAATTTTATAGTGGTTACTATTGATATAGCATTAGGATTGATTCCTGTTATGGTAACTCATTTTAAAGATGAGCAACTGAATGCGTCAAGTAAATGGATTGCATATGGCATCCTTGTTTCTTTTTTAACAGCAGTAGTTCATCTGTCTAAATTTTCATTGGATGTTTACTTCAATTATTTGGACATTGCTCATGTCTTAATTATGATAAACTTATCTATAATGTTTGTTGGGATAAAACAAAAAACTATTTCCGCAACATCGCTTTAACTTCCTGTCCTATTCCTATAAAGGAGCGATAATTGAGAGGGAATTCAAAAAAAACATGCAACATGCTTAATAAAAACAATGCATAAAATCCAATCTTATAACTAAAGGCATAAAGCATTATTGATAATATCCATAATATAATTATAATAAACATTCGTTTGGGGGAAACATCGTTCCACTTAATAATGGTTGTTTTTGAAAACCAGTTTAAATAATGGTATGTATATGCGAAGGCAATAAAGCGCATAACGATGATGGATTTTTCTCCGAAATATAATACCTCATCATTTATATAAAGAGTGCCATATCCAAAAAGTTGATATAGTGATTTATTTAACAGAGTAAAAAAAGAATATGCCTCTCTTCCATAATTACTCACGGGTATTCCTATGTTTTCCGGTGTGTAAATAAAAAACGTGAGTGTGCATACAATAAGCGCAATTACTGATACAATGCCTGATTTGCTTCTGGTTTTAAGAGCGCCGTATAACATAAACAAACCCGTAAAAATATAAACATGAATAATAGTAGGTAACCATATTGCAAATATCATAAATGGTAAATCGAGAGTTGCTTTTGTTTTTAATCCAAGAGATATTATAAAAGCAAGAAATGCTAATAAAACTTTAAGTCCCGGCTTTTCAACGAGTATAATAATGAGCGCATAAACAAACGCTAAAAACAAAAGGCTGGCTATGTAATTGTTTGTTTTTGATTCCCTATAAAAAAGTCCAATCGTAATAAATACGGCCAACAATACAAAAAGCCAAATGTCTGTTTTTGATTTAATGAAATAATTTTTTTTGTCTAACCATGATATTTCCGTAAGGTAATGCAAAGGACCTAAAACAGCGTAGGAGAATAAAAATAGTTCAAAAGGGATGATATAGGCGGCTATTATACTCAATAGCATCAATGCAATGTTTGAATAGTTTATTCCATTATCAGTTGTGAGTTTAACTATAAATGCAGAACTGTTATTTATTTTCATGAAATCAATTATTCAATAAACACTCTATCCTTTCCATCAAAATAAGGTGCTTGAATAGATATTATTTTAACAGGAACAGAGGATGTAGTTTTTAGAGCATGAACGGTATTTTTAGGAATGAATATAATATCTCCTTTTTTTATATTCATTATTTTATCCCCTAAAAGCAATTCTCCTTCTCCTTCCAAAACGTAAATATGTTCGGTATGAAAAACGTGTTTGTGTTTTTTTACTTCTTTTTTTACAAAAATAATATAACTACAGGCTAAAGAATCGGAAGCAATAGATTTTACAAAAACATTTTCGTATACTAATGGAGCTTTAACTGTATCTATCAATTGCAAAGACTGAGCGCTGAATACTAACGGAAGAGAAAACAAGAAAAGGATATAAAAAAATTTCATTATTATAATAAACAGATTACCATAACAAAAGTAAAAAAACAAAACGATTATAATTATTTGATTAATAATTTAAATCCTTTTCCATGCACATTGAGCAATTCAACAGAGGAATCGTTCTTTAAACATTTTCTGAGTTTAGTAATATATACATCCATGCTGCGACTATTGAAATAACTATCGTCGTGCCAAATAGACTTAAGAGCAATGTTTCTATCAAGCACTTGATTGATGTTTAAACAAAGGAGTTTTAATAGTTCTGCTTCTTTAGTAGTCAGTTTTTGTTGAATTCCAGCTATTTCTATTGTTTGGTGCATATAATCGAATGTTGAATTCCCGAAAACAAATTCCCTTTGCTCAGAGTTGATTATGGTATCATTACCGGTTCTTTTTAGTATTGCTTTTAAACGCATCAGCAATTCTTCCATGCTGAATGGTTTAGTTATATAATCATCAGCCCCTATATTAAACCCTTCTATAGTATCCTCTTTCATTGATTTAGCAGTTAAAAAAACAATCGGTACTTGTTCGTCAATTGCCCTTATTTCTTTTGCCAGTGTGAATCCGTCCTTTAAAGGCATCATCACATCCAAAATACAAATGTTGAATTTTCCCTTTGAAAAGGCATCGTAGCCTAACTTACCATTAATTGCCAAAACAGTACTATACTCTTTTGCCTCTAAATATTCTTTTAATAAACTTCCTAAATTAGGATCGTCTTCAACCAATAATACTTTTATTTTTTCCATGATTTATTTTTTTAATTTATACTTCAAAAGGGAGAGCTATAGTAAATATGCTACCTTTTCCAAGAGTACTATCAACACTAATAATGCCACCATGTTTTTCAACTACTGTTTTAACATAACTTAACCCCAAACCAAATCCTTTTACGTTATGTATATTCCCGGTAGGTACACGATACATGGTGTCAAAAATACGCTTTTGATTTTCTTTACTTATTCCAATACCATTATCTTCTACAGTAATTAAAACGCCCGAATAATTATTTTTTGTACTTATTTTAATTTCAGGTTTTTCAATTGAGTATTTAAGAGCGTTGTCTACTAAATTAAAAATAATATTTGTTATATGCAGCCTATCCCCTTTAATTATTGGATTGCGCGCCGACAAATTTGTTATCAGATCCCCTTCTTTATTCTCTACTTGTAACCTTATATTCACAATTACATTTTCAATAATTGAGTGAATATTTACGTCTTGAATTCTCAGCTTTAATTCTCCCTTATCAAGTATGGCTGTTTGTAAAATATTTTCTACTAAAACACTCAAACGTTTATTTTCATCACCAATCATCTTTATAAAATTATCAATACGTTCGGGCGATTTTTGAATTGTTTTATCACTCAACACTTCACATGCTAATGATATTGTAGATATGGGTGTTTTAAATTCATGCGTCATGTTGCTGATAAAATCGTTTTTCATTTCCGATAATTTTTTTTGTTTCATAATTGTAGAAATGGAATAATAAAAAGAAAAAACTGCTACCAATATAAATACACCTGATGCCGATAGCATCACAATCATTGATTTTAGTAAATATTTTTGTTGATAAGGAAAATAAACAGACAAGTATTGCGGCTTTATAAAAACGTTGTTGGGAGACAAATTTACTTTGTAAACAGGTACTTGCAAGAAATCCTCTTTGGTATGCAAAGATGTTGATTCCATTTTTTTTTCAGGTGGACTTATAACCTCAAATATATATTCGGCCGTAATACCTTCTTCCAAAAACTCTACCCCTAAAATAGAATCGAGTAATACTGTATCAATTTTCGGACTGTGGTCATTGTATATATTTATGCTTATTAACTCATCAAAAATATCATTAACCATTGTCTTTTTTTGTTCCATTAACTTATTATGAAATCCTTCTACATCAAAATCACGCAAATAAGTCGGTACATCTATTTCCGAGCGTAAATCACCTCTTAATGAGGCACTATCAGAAATATATTTTTTATGATGTGATTTTTTTATAATAACACCATTTGAATCTGACGAGTATTCCTCATATATTTTAACATTTACCTTGTTTTTATTGAAGGAATATTTGCCATTATTAATAATCGTATCATTCGGAGAAAAAGAGCTGATACCTTGTTTGTGAAAATTAAATTTCTTAACAATTTTAGCCGCTGTCATTTGTTTATCCATTTTAACAACCACTTTACCCAATGCCTCATTAACATTTTGGTTAAAGTGTTCTTCCGCCAGCATCATTGCATTATTAACCCACAGTACCTGAACGATAATTAAGCCTATCAATGCTATACTTGCTAAAATAATAATAAGAAATATATTGCTTTTTTTCATTTATTATTATGTACTTATAACACAAAAGTAAACTATTCAACTATATTGTAAGGGTATTAACAAATTTTAACTTGGAGTTAAACTATTGAAAATCAATAGATCTATTATTATGCTCTTGGCATATTACATGTTGACCTTTTGCCAGGCACATATTTTAAACCTATTCGGAACTCAAAATTTTTGTTATAAATATTTAACGGTTCTGTTTGATACGCGTACGAAATATCAGGGTTATAAAAAGCTTCCATCATAAACTTAATATTGCCATAACTCACAAACTCAATTCCTGCACCAACTGCAGGACTTATATGAAGAGGTGTAAATGTATCTGTGATAATAGGAGAACCTGTTTTTTGTGAAATTGCATATTCAATCCTTGGTCCAAGTAAAATATATGGAATTATAGAATATAATTCCGTTCGTAGTTTTAAATAATTATTAAAACATCCGTATTGCAATTTATTAGTGTAGGTGCCCGCAGATTGCTCATCTTTAGAACCTTTTTGTTTATATTGCAGTTCCGTAACCCACCTTATATAATCCCCATGAAAAAATTCAACAAAAGCACTACCATTAAATCCTAGTATATATTTTTTGTTTTCAATTGTTGATGCCGGTTTTGCAAAAATAAATTTTTCATTACCGTATGAAATCCCTCCTGTTAGCCCAAAACCATTTATAAGCTGAGCTGAACAGAAATAAAAACTAAAAAAAAGACAGATTGTTAAAAATGATTTTTTCATTTTTAAATTGCTATTTCTACAAAACAACTAGGCACCCAATACCTCCATTTCAGGAGCAATTTTCTTCACTAAACCTTGCAATACTTTTCCGGGACCCACTTCTGTAAATGATGTTGCTCCATCTGTTACCATTTGTTGTATTGTTTGCGTCCATTTTACAGGAGCAGTCAACTGCAATATTAAATTGTTTTTTATATCATCAGGATTTGAAACGGCACTTGCTGTTACGTTTTGATATACGGGACAAATAGGTTGATGAAACGTTGTAGCTTTAATGGCCGCTTCCAGTTCTATTGCTGCCGGTTGCATTAACGGTGAGTGAAATGCTCCACCAACTGGTAATACCAACGCGCGCTTAGCACCGGCAGCTTTTAGTTTTTCGCACGCAATATTTATTCCGTTAATGGTTCCCGAAATAACCAATTGTCCCGGACTGTTATAATTAGCAGCAATAACGGTTTCGCCACTTTCCGTTATTTCGGCACAAACCTTTTCAATAATTGCATCATCCAGATTTAATATCGCTGCCATTGCTGAAGGGTTGATTTCACACGCCTTTTGCATTGCCAGTGCACGTTTTGAAACCAGCACCAAAGCATCTTCGAAAGACAATGTTTTGTTAACCACCAAAGCAGAAAATTCTCCTAAGCTATGACCTGCAACCATGTCAGGCTTTAAGCTCTCCCCAAGCGTTTTTGCAAGTATTATTGAATGTAAAAATACCGCAGGTTGTGTAACCTTTGTTTGTTTCAGCTCTTCTTCAGTACCTCCAAACATGATGTCGGTAATTCTAAAACCAAGAATGGTATTGGCTTTTTCAAATAGTTCTTTTGCAATTGGAGAACTTTCGTATAACTCTTTTCCCATACCTACAAATTGGGCACCTTGTCCCGGAAATACATACGCTTTCATAATATAAAATTTCAAATGGTTAATTGGTTCAAATATCTAAAAATTAAAAAGCCCCACAACAATTGCAGGGCTCTTTTTATTCACATAAAAATGTGTGATTATTTTCTGTCGCCAAATAAACGAAGTAAAAACAAGAATAAATTAATAAAATCTAAGTATAAATTCAACGCACCCATAATTACCAATTTACTGGTAGTTGCTGTGCCAAATTCTACACCTGAACCAATGTTTTTTAATTTTTGAACATCATAGGCAGTTAATCCTGTAAATACTAAAACACCTATAAAGCTAATGATATAATCCATCGTACCACTATGTAAAAACATGTTGATTAGGCTTGCAATGATAATACCTACCAATGCCATCATCATAATAGAACCAAAGTTTGTTAAATCAGTTTTAGTTGTATAACCAACTACCGACATTAGACCAAACATTCCGGCAGCAGCAGCAAAAGTACCGTAAATAGAACTCGAAGTATATGCTAAAAAGATAAAACTCAAACTAGCTCCCATTACTGCCGAGTATAATAAAAATAAAAATAAAATTACTGGGTATGAAAATTTGTTAAACCCCACTGACATTGCCAACACAAAACCAATTGGAGCAAACATTACTACATAACCAAGTATGGTTAAGCCTCCTTGTTCCACATTTATAAGTAATGACAGCAGCTCTAAACTATGACCGAAATAATACGATACTATTGAAGTGATAGCAAGTGCTGCAAACATCCAAGAGAATACATTTGCAACAAATGTTTTTGACATCGAAGCAGATTCACCTTGAGTGCGAATAAAATTAATGTTGTTATTAGTTTCCATGATTAATTATTGTTTTGATTTGATAAATACAGCTGCAAAGTTAATACCGATTTTTACATGTGCAAAAATGGCAGACTTTTTTATTAATGAAGTTTTGCCCCTATCAAACTTATAAATTCTTTCCGAGTGGTATCTTTCAAAAACTCTCCTGTAAAGGCAGATGTGGTTGTTACAGAGTTTTGTTTTTGAATGCCGCGCATTTGCATACACAAGTGAGAACATTCAATTACAACTGCAACACCTATCGGATTAAGGGTGTTTTGAATACAATCACGAATTTCATTGGTCAAACGTTCCTGCACTTGCAATCGGCGTGCGAAGGCATCTACCACGCGTGGAATTTTACTTAACCCAACTACACAACCGTTAGGAATATATGCTACATGTGCTTTTCCAAAAAAGGGAAGCAAATGATGCTCGCACATACTATACACTTCAATATCTTTTACAATTACCATTTGTTTATAATCTTCCTTAAACATTGCCGATTTTAATAGTTCAGCAGGATTCAAGTCGTAGCCATGTGTTAAGTATTGCATCGCTTTTGCGACGCGTTCGGGAGTTTTCAACAATCCTTCCCGATTAGGATTTTCCCCCATATCGGTTAATATAGTTTTATATTTAGATGCAATATTTTCAATAGATTTTAGATTATATCGGTCTATTTTTTTATAGCCTTCAATATCGTCAAATTCATCGTGTCCCATATTAGTTTAAAGTTTTTAAGTTAGTGGAAAGTCCAATGACCAAAGTTTGGTTTAGTTTTCTAATTTAAAGTTCTTAGTTTGCAGTTTCATAGCCTCTTTGGCCTTTCTAACTTTCAACTTTGGACTCAATTTATTCTTCTCCAAAATACTCCACATAATTATTCTCTGTTTCGCAAAGCTTAATACTATGTAATTGACAATTCAACGCATTGATGTGCGGCAGCAGCTGGTTCCAAATCGCTATAGCCACATTTTCTGTTGAAGGCATCAAATCTTTTAAAAAGTCAACATCCAGATTCAGATTTTTATGATCGAGCTTTTCGGTAATGTATTTTTTAATGATGTTGCTGATGTCCTTTAGGTTAGCAGAATATCCGGTTTCAGGATTCACTTTTCCTTTTACAGTCACATATAAAATATAATTGTGACCGTGCCAATTAGGGTTGGCGCATTTGCCAAATACTTCTTCGTTCTTTTCCTGAGTCCAAGTCGGATTATGCAACTTGTGGGCAGCATTAAAATGTTCTCTACGTGTTATATAAACCATTGTTGTGTTTTAATAGTATTTACAAATATAACACAGTATTTAAAAATAGATAACTTTGCTCCACATGAAAATACTTATTGTTTCTGCTACAACATTTGAAGTTGCCACTTTGTTCGGTCAACTTGGAATTTCACTGTCCAACTACAATAACTTTTTTTCAACAACTCATCACAAGCACAGCATTGATTTTTTAATCACAGGAGTGGGCATGGTAGTTACATCCTATCACACTACAAAGGCATTGATGAACAAGCGATACGATTTGGCAATAAACATAGGTATTTGTGGCACATTCAATAAAAATTTAGAATTGGGTTCAGTTGTCAACATTTATCAGGATTGCTTTTCGGAACTTGGAGCAGAAGATGGAGACAATTTTCTTACTCTTGAAGAGCTTCATTTAGAAGGACAAACGGCAATTTTAAATGAAACGACAATTTCAAATGCGGTAATAAACGAAATACCTAAGGTAACCGGAATTACCGTAAACACGGTACACGGCAGCGAACACAACATAGAAAAAGTGTTTAATAAATTTCATCCTTATGTTGAAAGTATGGAAGGAGCCGCGTTTATGTTTGTTTGCCAAAATGAACATGTGCCATACATTCAAATCAGAGCCATTTCCAATATTGTTGAACAACGCAACAAGAATAATTGGAATATCCCATTGGCGATTGAAAATCTTAATAAAAAAGTGTTGGAGATTATCAATAAGTTTTAGCTTTTCAGCGATATTTTTCCAGTCTCCTCTTGCCTCTCCATTAGAGAATAGACAGGCATAACCCTCCTTATTTAGAATTATTCTAAAAAAAGCATGGAGTTCTGAATAATCATTATTAACTTTGTCATCACTCAAAATGAAAAATATAGAATCTATACATACTGTGGGCATTGATATTGAAAAAATACGTGCCAATTTTCCTATACTTTCGCGCAAAGTAAATGGCAAACCCTTGGTTTATTTTGACAATGGCGCTACGGCACAAAAACCTCAACAGGTAATTGATGCTATTGTACATTACAACAACTATCAAAATGCCAATATTCACAGAGGTATTCACACGTTGAGTCAGGAAATAACTGTTGCTTACGAAAATGCAAGAGCTACTATTCAAAAGCATTTGAATGCAGCGTATGCACACGAAATTATATTTACAAAGGGCACAACCGATTCTATCAATTTGGTAGCGAATTCGTTTGGTAAAAAACACATTGAAAAGGGAGATGAAATTGTTATTTCAATGATGGAACATCACTCCAACATTTTGCCTTGGCAACTGATGTGTGAAGAGAAAGGTGCAGTGTTAAAGGTAATCCCAATCACTACTGATGGAGAACTTTTAATAGAAGAGTATAAAAAATTGTTTAGCGACAAAACTAAAATTGTTGCCATTACTCATATATCAAATACACTTGGAACAATTAATCCTGTTAAGGAAATTATTGAAATAGCGCACGCAAAAAAAATTCCTGTATTGATTGATGGAGCGCAGGCTGTGCCACATTTAAAAATAGATGTGAAGGAACTGGATGCCGATTTTTATGTGTTTAGCGGACATAAATTATTCGGTCCAACAGGTGTAGGTGTGCTTTACGGAAAAGAAAAATGGCTGAATGAACTACCTCCTTATCAGGTGGGCGGTGGAACTATCAAAACCGTAACGTTCGAAAAAACAGAATACGCCGATTTACCTTTAAAATTTGAAGCAGGAACTCCTAACATTGAAGGTGGAATTGGATTGGCAGTGGCTATTGATTATGTAAATGCAATTGGGTTAGAAAATATTTCAGGGTACGAACATGAGTTGTTAACCTATGCCACAGACAAATTAAAAGAGATAGAGCTTGTAAAAATAATTGGAAATGCAAGGGAAAAAGCAAGTGTATTATCTTTTATTGTTGAAGGAATTCACTCTTTTGACATAGGAACAATTCTCGATCAGTACGGCATTGCAGTGCGTACCGGACATCATTGCACGCAACCATTAATGCACTGTTATAACATAAAGGGTACAATAAGAGCTTCGTTTGCTTTCTATAATACAATAGAAGAAATTGATATTTTCATAAATGCGTTGAAGAAAGCAATTAAAATGTTAAGATAAAAAGCCCCTCTCTTGTCTCCTCAAAGGGGAGAGGTTTGTGGGATGAATACGTAATGTAATTAATTCCTCCCCTTGGGGGAGGTTAAGAAGGGCTTATGACAATAGAAGAAATAGAACAAGAAATTATTGAAGAGTTTGAGATATTTGATGACTGGATTGGCAAATACGAGTATCTTATTGATTTAGGGAAATCATTGCCCTTGATTGATTCAACGTATAAAATCGAAAATAAATTAATAAAAGGCTGTCAGGCTCAAGTATGGTTGCATTCGGAACTAAAAGACGGAAAAGTGATTTTTACTGCCGACAGCGATGCGATTATTACAAAGGGCATGGTAGCGTTAATGATACGAGTTTTATCAAACCACACGCCAGATGAAATTATGAATGCAAAATTGGATTTTGTAGATACAATTGGATTAACAAAACACTTATCTCCTACGCGCAGCAATGGTTTGGTAAGTATGATTAAACAAATGAAAATGGACGCACTAGGGTTCAAAGTCAAAAATTAGTAAGTGAAAATTCAAAAGCAAAAATAAGGTCTTTTGAATTTTGAATTAAAAACTTATAACTTAAATTTAACGCATGCCGGCAATTATAAACACTAACGATACAGAGCTTACGCAACAGGTAATAGATACTATAAAAACTTGTTACGATCCTGAAATACCAGTTGATATTTGGGAACTGGGATTAATCTATGAAATAACACTTGATGATGAAAAAAATCTCCATGTAAAAATGACATTGACTTCTCCATCTTGCCCAGTAGCAGAAACGCTGCCACCGGAAGTGGAACAAAAACTAAGGGAAATAAAAGGAATCAATTCGGCTAAAATCGAATTGACATTTGAACCCTCTTGGGAAAAAGAAATGATGAGCGAAGTAGCACAATTGGAATTAGGATTCATGTAAGATGACAGAACCAATAACAAATAAAGTAGCGGTAAGCGGGCTTGTATCCATCGACTTGGAGGAATATTACCTCAAAGGCGAACGGGTATTATTTGATATTAAAGACATCCTGTTTCAAGGATTGATAGTACGAGAAAAAGACGTTAGAGAATTTATAAAAAACGAAGATTGGAGTAAATATAAAGATAAATATGTAGCTATATTTTGTTCAACAGATGCAATAGTACCCACATGGGCATACATGCTGTTGGCAATACATTTAGAACCTTTTGCAAAAAAAGTAGTGTTCGGAAACTTAGAAGTACTCGAAACACTTCTATACAATGAAACACTTCAAAAAATTAATATCAACGATTTTAAAGACGCAAGAATCGTCATCAAAGGCTGCGGAAACTTACCTGTGCCTATTGCAGCTTATATAGAACTTACACGCCTGCTTCGACCTGTTGCTAAAAGTATCATGTATGGTGAACCTTGCTCTACCGTTCCTTTGTACAAGCAACCCAAATAAGAATCTCCTAATTATATTAATTGGTAAAAGATGCTTAAACAAGTTTAGCATGTACAATGTTTAAGTAATTTTGTAACGCATAGTTCTTTTATAGTTCGGAATAATTCACTTACATTGGTCGTGCTATTCATAAATAAAAACTAAAATGACCGATTCGTTTTTTCAAAATAAAAAAAGACTAACCCTTGTAATTGCTGCTGCAATAGCCGTAATAACATCGGTATTGATTTTAAATAAAAAATCAACGACCGTAGCACAAGAAAGGAACAACATAATTTCATCGGATGACAGTGTTAAGCTGGCAGAGTTTTATAAGAAAGAGATTGAAAGACCTTGCATACATCCTCCTTTTCCGGATGTTAATATTCCATATACAACTTATAAAGTAAACGCTGTTAATGGAGTTAAACTTACTTTAAAAACAGGTTCTGTTATTAATATTCCTAAAAGTGCATTTGTGGATGCGAAAGGAAAAAAAATACAAGGTGAAGTAGAATTACGTGTTCGGGAATTCCACGACCCCATTGATTTTTTTGTTGCAGGAATTCCTATGACCTATGATAGTGCAGGAGTTCGTTATCATTTTGAATCAGCCGGAATGATTGAAGTTGTTGCGTTTCAAAACAATAAAAAAATAAACATAGCTCCCGAAAAGTCCATTGATATAGAGTTAGCATCTAAAGATAAAGACCCTAAACACAATTTATATGTTTTGGATACAACCAAAAATAACTGGTCATGCTTAGGAAAAGATAAAGTTGTTATTACTAAAAACAAGGAAGGAAATAAAGATGAAAAGCCAGATGTACCAACTGCTATAGAAAAAGAATACAAACAAATTGAAGCTCGACAAACAGTATTACAAAAAGAACAACAAGCACAATTAGCCGCATTACAAAAAAGTGTTGAAGAACCCGCCAAACCGGTTAAAACACTTTCTACAAAATACAATTTTAATATTGATGTGGATGCAAGTGAATTTCCAGAATTGTCCGTTTACAAAGGATTATTATTTCAGGTAGGAGATGAAAATAAAAACTTTAATGAAGCATCTTACAATGTGGTATGGGACGATGCAAGTATTAAAGAAGGGACAAAAAAAGGAGAAAATTATTTGCTCACTTTGAAAAAAGGTGCAAGGAAATATTCTTTGATTGTATACCCTGTTTTTGAAGGAAAAAATTATGAGGCTGCAAAAAAAATATACGAAGACAAATACAAAAAATACACCGCTTTACTTGATAAACGGGCAGAAGACGAAAAGCGAATTGAGGTAGCATATCAAGCAAAACTTACAGCTTTAAAAAAACAAGGAGATGCATTAAAACGCAAATTTGAAGATGAAAGTAAACAGGAATTTAACCGACTAAGTGCTCAAGAAAAAGTCAAACGAGTATTCGCAATCAATAGTTTTGGAGTGTACAATTGCGACCATGCTATACCATACCCAACAGGGGTTTCGTGCATTGCCAGTTTAACACTTGATAACAAACAATTAATGTGTTATGATGTATTTTTAGTAGATAGTGCAAAGAACGCCCTCTTTAATTTTTATAAAAATCCGGTGATGAATTTTTCTTTTAATCCTCAATCAAAAAACACATTGTGGACAATTGAAAACGGTGTGTTGTATTGGTTAACGCCGGAACAATTCAACAATATAAAAGTGAAAGATGGTATTGCAAAGTTGGTAATGAATAAAGTGGATAAAAAATTTAAAACAGTTGAAGATATCAAAGCATTTTTTAATTTGTAGGGTAAGAAATCGTGCCGAACTTGATTCAGCATCTCTGCTCAAAAAGATTCCGAATCAGGTTCGAAATGACCACATCACAGAAGCTATCAGTAAAAGGATAGATTAGATTGAATATGAATGATCAACTTAAAGAAGAAAACATATACATTGAAGCCCCGTTAGCAAAAGGAACTAAACTTTATTTAAAGGAAGAGCTTTTCATCAAACGCTTTTATGCGAATGCCAATGGCGCTCCAGTACTAATGATTCACGGAAGTGTAGAAAATGGTAAAATATTTTATTCTTCATCCGGCAAAGGTTTTGCACCCTATCTGGCAAAAAAAGGATATGACGTTTTTGTAGTGGATTTAAGAGGCAGGGGACAAAGCAAACCTCTGGTAAATAAATATAGTGAGTATGGCTTGTCAGAAATATTGAATGATGATTTCCCTTTGTACATCAATAAAATTAAAGAATTAAAAGGTAATGTTCCTCAGCACTGGATTGCTCATTCCTGGGGTGGGGTGCTTATTTTAGCTTATCTTGCAAGACACATCGCGTCTGTTAACATTGCTTCTATGGTGTTCTTTGCAAGTAAGCGAAGGGTAAATATTAATACCATGAAGAAATTTTTTAAGGTAAATATTCAGTATAACTTATTAGTTCCATTAGTAATAAAACAAAAAGGATATTTTTCAGCCAAAGAGCTGAAAGTTGGATCGGACAATGAAAGCAAGAGAACATATAAAGAAACAGCACAATGGGTAAATACAAAACAATGGAAAGACTGGCATGATAAATTTGATTACGCTGCTGCTTTGAAAAAAATAAAACTACCCCCCGCACTATATCTTGCTGCTGCGAACGACCCTGTGTTAGGCAATCCAAAAGATGTTTACGCTACGATGAAAGAAACGGGTGACCAAATAAATGAATACCGCCTTTTAGGAAAAGCCAACGGCAATATGCACGATTACGGGCATATAAATATTCTTACTCATAAAGATTGTGAAGTGGATGTATATCCTATCGCATTGGAATTCATGAAGAAGTATTCGTAAAAATTATACCCCAAACTGAGTTAAATGATGGTCGAGATGTTTGTAAAACATATTATTCCATTCTGTTTTGGTTAATTTTCCGAATGAATTAGATTCTTTGCCTTCAAAATAATTCTCCCCAAGCTGTCGGGTTTTTGTGATGTAATCAATTAAACGCTTTTTTTCATGATCGAAGTTCCTATCGTCTTTTATAATAAATTCAGGGGCAGTAGGGCTGCTTTTTTTATACGGTTTTTCATTCACCACTGTATTTTTTATAAATAATTTCAACAGGAATCTTTTAGCGCCGTTAGCTTTAGGATGTTTATTATCATAAATCAATTCATACGTTACACTGCAATGTGCTAACATTTTACCAACCGACATTTTACCCCATACAGGTTGTGATGATGCACTGAGATGATTGATTCTATCAATAATTTCCGCTGTTGTATTTTTATCGAAAATGTTTTTCATGAGAATTCACGTTTAGTAATTAGTTAATGAAATGAATGCAATTTGAGTAATGACCACTATCTAACTTCTCCTCCGTTATTAATAATCGATTTTGTTGGTGCTAAAAAGCTTAATTCTCCTTTTGAGTTTTCTGCCATTAAAATCATGCCTTTGCTTTCTATGCCTTTTATTTTTCGTGGTGCAAGATTTACCAAAATGGATACTTGTTGTCCTATAACTTCTTCCGGTTTATAATATGCTGCAATACCAGAAACTACAGTACGTTTATCAAATCCCGTGTCAATTAACAGCTTTAACAGTTTGTCTGTTTTAGGAACACGTTCGGCTTCTAATATAGTCCCTACACGTATATCCATTTTGCTGAAATCATCAAAAGAGGTTTCATTCTTTGATGGAGCTATTTCAGCTATTGCATTTTCAGTATTTAATTTTTTGGAATCTTCTAATTTTTTTATTTGAGTGATGATAGCATCATCCTCTATCTTATCAAATAACAAACTTGATTGATTGATGGTATGACCTTTCGTTAAAAGGATCGCGCTACCTGCTTCGTTCCATTTTAATTTGTTTTTAAAGTTCAGCATCGTGCTTAATTTATTGGCAGTAAACGGTAAAAATGGCTCCATCAAAATAGCTAGGTTGGCACATATTTGTAATGAAATGTTCATGATAGTTTCTACGCGCCTTTCATCTGTTTTTATCAAAATCCAAGGCTCATTGTCTGCTAAATATTTATTGCCCAAACGTGCCAAATTCATTAATTCTGCAAGCGCCTCCCGAAAACGATAATGTTCTATGCTTGCCGAAATTTTTGCGGGGAATTTTTTTAGTTCTTCAATAACTATATTGTCTTCGCTTGTAAATTCTGTTGTTTCAGGAACGATACCATGATAGTATTTGTGTGTTAATATCAATGTGCGATTTACAAAATTACCAAGTATAGCAACCAATTCATTATTATTTTTTGCTTGAAAATCTTTCCAGGTAAAGTCGTTATCTTTTGTTTCAGGCGCATTAGCACAAAGCATATAGCGTAATACATCTTGCTTGTCTTTAAAGTCAACTAAATATTCATGCAACCATACTGCCCAGTTGCGAGAAGTAGAAATTTTATCTCCTTCTAAATTTAAAAATTCATTGGCTGGCACATTGTCTGGCAATATGTAAGACCCTTCAGCCATCAACATTGCAGGGAATATGATGCAATGAAAAACAATATTGTCCTTTCCAATAAAATGTACCAGTTTGGTTTCTTTGTCTTTCCAGTATAATTCCCAAGTGCTGTTGTCATTCCGAACTTGATTAGCCGTCTGCGCGTTAGTAGATTCTGAATCAAGTTCAGAATAACGTGCAAATAATTCTTTAGTTGCCGAAATATATCCAATAGGTGCATCAAACCATACGTAAAGCACTTTTCCATCAACACCATCAATAGGTACTTTAACACCCCAATCCAAATCGCGCGTCATGGCACGAGGCTGCAAACCAGCTTTCAGCCAGCTTTTGCATTGACCAAACACGTTTGTCTTCCATTCCTTATGCGAATCAACAAAAGCTTCAATTTGTGGTTGCATAGTATCCAATGGCAAAAACCAATTTTTTGTTTTTTTAAGAACTGGCTTTTCTCCACTTAACGTCGATTTTGGATTTATCAAATCCGTTGGATTTAGCGAAGTGCCACATTTTTCGCACTGATCACCGTATGCATTTTCATTTCCACACTTAGGACAAGTGCCTATAATGTACCTGTCAGCCAAAAACTGATTGGCTTTTTCATCAAAGTATTGTTCGGTAATTTCTTCCTTAAAAACACCTTTGTCATAAAGTGTTTTGAAAAATTCAGAAGCTGTTTCGTGATGAGTTTTAGAAGAAGTACGTGAATAAATATCGAACGAAATTCCAAATTCCTTAAACGCATCGCCCATTATTTTGTGGTATTTGTCCACCACCTGTTGAGGTGTAATACCTTCTTTTTTTGCTTTAATGGTAATGGGTACACCATGCTCATCCGAGCCGCAAATAAATTTTACGTCTTCGCCTTTCAAGCGCAAATAACGCACATAAATATCAGCAGGAATATAACAGCCTGCTAAATGACCAATATGTAAAGGTCCATTGGCATAGGGCAATGCAGAGGTAACAAGGTAGCGTTTGTAAGTCAAGGTATTTAGAAGTTTAACGTTTAAAGTCAGAAGTTTAACGTACTATGTTTTTGAAAAACGTTGAACTTAAATTTCTAAACTCAGAACTGATTTAGAATGTCAAATGTAATAATTATGACTAAGATTGCTTCCTTCTTAGCGATGAAGTTGTATAATTAAATTCGCAATGATTTCTATTGCAAGAATCCGATATTATTTTGCAAGCTTTTCACAAATTAAAAAACCTTGATTGAGTATTCAATCAAGGTTTTTTTAAGCTGATATTTTTTACTTAGTTGAGGTAGCTATTTTCTTTTTTATACCCTCTGTTGTAATTGAACCCGGACGTTCTATCGGATGACCTAATGCTCTGTCCCATATTAATGACGCTAATACCCCTAATGCACGTGACACGCCAAACAAGACAGTATAGAAGTCATGTTCAACCATTCCATAATGCGTTAATAATACTCCTGAATGCGCATCTACATTTGGCCAAGGATTTTTAATTTTTCCTGTACCTTCAAGTATAGGAGGAGCAACCTTATAAATCATTTGCACAATTTCACATAATTCATCTTTACCATTTGGCTTTATATATTTGTTATAAAACTCTTGTTGTGCGGTAAAACGGGGGTCAGTTCTACGCAATACTGCGTGACCGTAACCTGGCACAACTTTGCCATCGCCCAATGTTTTTTTAATGTATTCTTCTATTTGTTTTTCGGAAGGTAAACCTCCTCCAAGTTCTTCGCGCAATTCCAAAATCCAGCTAAGCACTTCTTGATTAGCAAGTCCATGCAAAGGACCGGCAAGACCATTCATACCTGCCGCAAATGATAAATAAGGATCACTTAATGCTGAACCTACAAGGTGAGTAGTATGCGCAGAAACATTTCCTCCTTCATGATCTGCATGGATGGTCATATACATGCGCATCAAACGTTTCATGTCAAATGACTCATAACCCATCATGTGAGCAAAGTTAGCAGCCCAATCCAAATGAGGATCCGGTTCTATATGAACACCTTCTTTATATTTTCTGCGGTAGATATATGCAGCAATACGAGGTAAACGAGCAATTAAATTCATGCTGTCCTCATAAGTATAATTCCAATATTCTTTTTTGTTAACGCCCTTTTTGTAAGCAGCTGCAAATGCAGATTCTGTTTGCATCGCCATAACGCCTATTACAAATTGAGTCATAGGATGTGTAGATTGCGGCAGCTCATCTATTACGTCAAAAACATGTTTTGGTACAATCGCTCTGCGAGCCCAATCATTGCTGATATTTGTAACATCCTGTTCGGTAGGTAATTCACCTATAAGCATCAAATAAAAAATACCTTCGGGTAAAGGTTCTGTACCACCGGGTGCTTTAGGTAATTTTGCCTGTAACTCGGGAATAGCATATCCTCTGAAACGAATCCCTTCTTCGGGATCAAGTTTTGAAGTTTCAGTAACAAGTCCTATTATCCCCTTCATACCTTGGTATACCTGAGCTATAGTATATTCTCCCAATACAACATCACCCTTTTCTTTAATGATAGTTTTTACTTCATTAGCGGCGGGTTGGGCTTTAGCCAAAAACTTTTCTTTCAATGAATCCATAATAAGTTGGTATTATATTATAAGGTTACTCAATTAAGTGCTGCAAGATAAAATATTTATCTTAAAATTAAAATGTTATTTTTTTAAAAAATGTTATTTTTTGCTCTTTGCGTATTTAAAACCTTTGCCAAGGTATTGAGCAGCGTCCCCCAACTGTTCTTCTATACGCAAAAGTTGATTGTATTTTGCAATACGGTCAGAACGGGATGCTGACCCTGTTTTAATTTGTCCGCAATTTAAAGCTACCGCTAAATCTGCAATGGTCGTATCTTCTGTTTCCCCCGAACGATGGCTCATTACAGAAGTATATGAATTTGTTTGAGCTAGCTGAACAGAATTAATAGTTTCGGTAAGTGTTCCTATTTGATTTACTTTTACCAGTATTGAGTTCGCAATTCCTTTGTTGATACCTTCTTGCAAGCGTTTAACGTTAGTTACAAATAAGTCATCTCCCACTAATTGAATTTTACTTCCAATTTTATCGCTCAATAATTTCCAGCCTTTCCAATCGTCCTCTGCTAATCCGTCTTCAATAGAAATAATTGGATATTGTTTTGTCCAATCAGCCCAAAAATCAACCATTTGACTAGGTGTTAATTTTTCTCCGCTCGATTTCTTGAAGTGATACACATTTTCCTTTTCAATGTAAAACTCTGAAGAAGCTGCATCTATTGCAATAAAAATATCTTCCCCCGGTTTGTATTTTGCCTTTTCAATTGCTGTTAATACACATTCAATTGCTTCTTTGTTTGATTTTAAATTAGGGGCAAAACCTCCTTCGTCACCAACGTTAGTGGAATATCCTTTGTCTTTTAATACGCTTTTTAAATGATGAAATACTTCTGTTCCCATTCTGATAGCATCAGAAAAACAGGTTGCTCCAACAGGCATAATCATAAATTCCTGAAAGTCGATACTATTATCGGCATGTGAACCGCCATTAATAATGTTCATCATTGGAATTGGAAGCAAATTTGCATTAACCCCTCCAACGTAGCGGTACAATGGTTGGCGAGCTTCTTCGGCTGCGGCTTTTGCGCAGGCAAGCGATACACCCAAAATAGCATTGGCTCCTAAATTACCTTTGTTTTCGGTACCATCAAGAGTAATCATTTTTTTGTCAATCATGTTTTGATCAAAAATGTAAAGACCGTTCAATTCTTCTCTTATAACAGTGTTTACATTATTAACGGCTTTTAAAACACCTTTTCCAAGGTAAACATTTTTATCATTATCTCTTTTTTCTACCGCTTCGTGTACACCTGTAGATGCCCCCGAAGGAACTGCAGCACGACCAAGAACACCTGAATCTGTTATTACATCTACTTCAACGGTTGGATTACCCCGAGAATCAAGTATTTGACGTGCCACTATATTTGCTATAAAGCTCATAAAGATTAATTTTAGAATTATTTTTTAGTTAGTAATAGGCTTCAAAAGTAAAAATAAAACTTAATAATGGTAATGGTTTTACTAACATCTTTTTTAATACACTTTATGGGTATTAGATGTTTAATTTAGAACAAAAATTATCATTTACATTAGTGAAAAAACAATATATTTGCTTCACTAAAAACAAATTTTTAATATCTATTTTGTCATGAAAAAATTTATAATTGCTCTAGCTGCTCCGATAATGTTGTTTTGTGCCGGCTGCGGTCACTCGTCAGATGAAGGGGAATCAACAGAGAATTTAAACGAAATAAAAATTGTTATTCTTGGAGATTCATTATCAATTATGGTTCCGGATACGATAACCGGACAAAAGGAAATAAAAGAACAAGCTTGGGGTGCTATCGAAATAAAGATCGGAACAAAATTTCAACTATCAATTGAACAAAACGAGGGAGATATTGAGTTACAAAAAAGTGATATTGAAGGTAATGACGTTTATAAATTTCAACGCTACATAAAAAATGAACCAGCACTTTTGTTTTGGGAATCAAAAATTCCGGCAATGGAACAAAGTAATTTTCATTTTTATACGATACGTAAAGCGGGGAATAACACTTATCTGATAAAAGATATTGACAGTGGTGATGCTTATAGCGAAAATGATGTTCAGGTGATGATAGATGCAGCCGAACGTTTAAAAGTCAAAGAACCGGCAACAACAAAGCCTAACTCCTAATTTAGAAATATATAAAAAAACAACCGATACCAACTTCTTGGTATCGGTTGTTTTTTTAATATATTCGTTTCTTTATTATACTCTCACTATTTTATAAAAGTGTATTTATTCAATTTAAATAATTTTTGCAATAGATTTTACCCAACTTATGAAACGGTTAAATCGTTATGTTTTTATATCAAATGTTTTTAAAGTGTTGTAATAGGTTTTAATTTAAAATAGAAAAATCATGAAAATAAAAAATTACTTTCTTATCCTCGCTCTTTGTTTTTTTCATTTCGCATTTGCACAAACAGGAATGACTACTTCAGGAACTATAACCGTTGGTGGGACAGCCCGCACGTATACCTTTTATGTTCCTTCACTTTACAATTCCGCGAATGCTGTGCCACTGGTTTTTAATATGCATGGCTTAACAGGAACTAGCGCTTTACAAGAGACAGCGGAAGACTTCCGAAAAATTGCCGATACAGCTAACTTTATTGTTGTTCATCCTCAAGGGCTTAATCAGTCTCCTCTTAATCAACCGGGTTGGGATGTTTTAGGAACGGTTGCAGCTTGGGATTCTGACAAAGTTTTTATTATTAATTTGTTGGAAAAATTAGCCTCTCAGTATTCTATTGACAGAAACAGAGTGTATCTAACCGGTTATAGTGAAGGTGGTTTTATGAGTTATGATTTTGCTTGTTTTGTTAGCGCCCGTTTTGCTGCAATAGCATCCGTATGCGGGAGTTTAACACCATCACATTTCACGGCATGTACACCAACTCAACCTACTCCGGTTATGGAAATTCACGGTACTAATGATCAGGTAATTGTTTATGCAGGGAATGGAGTTCTTACAACTTCTACAAATGTAGATACCATGATTAACTATTGGGTAAAATATAACCATTGTCATTCATCTCCAGATTCGGTTGTTAAATTAGCAGACATAACAGATAGCGCAACTATTGATAAATCTACTGTGGTACATTATGTTTATAAAGGTGGCACCAATGGTGCTACTGTTGAATTATACAAAGTTTTAAATGGTGGTCATCAAATTCCTTCACTTCCTCCTGTTCCAACAGGTTATGGAACAGGAAACACCAACGAAGATTTTACTGCAGCTAAAGAAATATGGCGCTTTTTTAGAAAATACAGTTTAAATGGTTTTGGTGTTACGCCGGTTGTTGGAACTATTAGTATTACTGCCACCGCAACGAGCGTCAATCAGGTAACGATAAATAATGCTGTTTCAATTTATCCAAACCCGTCAAATGGAACGTTTATAATAGATATAGACAATTATGAAAATACAAGTTTTCAATTGTTAAATGTATTAGGAACAGTAGTATATGAAGGAAAAATAATAGAAAAAACTACTAGACTAAATTTGAACAATCTGACAAAAGGTATTTATATTTTTAAAATAAGTAATCTAACAGAAGTGCTTAAAAATGGCAAGCTTATAATTGACTAAAAACGATTAAATAAAATCGCCGCAGGCTAAAATTTAGCCTGCGGCGATTTTTATGTTTTGTAAGTAATATTACAAATCTGTAACGCAACCCAAACTTGCAGAACTTACTTGTTTGGCATATTTGTATAGCACCCCTGACTTTACTTTATATGGTTGAGATTTCCAGTTTTTCTTTCTTTCAGCTAATTCAACATCCGAAATTTTAATATCAATTTTATTATTAACGGCATCTATTTCAATAATATCTCCATCTTTAACCAAGGCTATGGGGCCGCCATCAAATGCTTCGGGAGAAACGTGACCAACCACAAAACCATGAGTACCACCTGAAAAACGACCATCGGTAATCATGGCAACGCTGTTTCCTAAACCCACACCCATTAATGCAGATGTAGGTTTTAACATTTCCGGCATACCCGGACCGCCTTTTGGTCCTTCATTTCGAATAACAATAACCTGACCCGCTTTTACTTGTCCGCTTTTAATACCTTTAAAGCACTCAAATTCATTTTCAAATACTTTTGCAGGTCCTGTAAATTTTTCGCCTTCTTTACCTGTAATTTTTGCTACAGAGCCTTCGGGTGCTAAGTTACCGTAAAGTATTCGTAAATGCCCATCAACTTTGATTGGGTTTTCAAGAGGCATTACTACTTTTTGATCTTTAGGTAAACTGCCTACATTTACCAGGTTTTCTTTTATTGTTTTTCCTGTTACAGTTAAACAGTCGCCATGCAACATCCCGTTTTCCAATAGATATTTCATCACAGTTGGGGCACCTCCCAAAGCAAATAAATCTTGCATCAGATATTTACCGCTTGGTTTAAAATCAGCTAATACAGGAGTAATGCTGTTTAATCGTGTTACATCTTCAAGCGTAAAATCAATATTAGCAGTACGTGCAATGGCTATCAAATGCAATACGGCATTGGTTGATCCTCCAAGAACAATGATAAGCCTAAAGGCATTTTCAAACGATTTTTTTGTTAAAATATCTAATGGTTTAATGTCTTTTTCCAATAAATTTTTAATGTATTTACCAACCTCCAAACACTCTTCATGCTTGTCTCTACTCAATGCAGGGTTTGATGAACTGTAAGGTAATGACAAACCAAGCGCTTCAATAGCTAATGACATAGTATTTGCTGTGTACATACCACCACAAGCACCTGCACCCGGACAAGCATTTTTGATGATGCCTTTAAAATCTTCTTCGCTTAAAGTACCTGCATATTTTTCGCCAAGGGCTTCAAATGCAGATATGATATTCAATGTTTTTCCTTTATAATGTCCTCCGGCAATCGTGCCACCATATACCATTATCGAAGGGCGATTTAAACGTATCATTGCCATTACCGATCCGGGCATGTTTTTATCGCAGCCAGCAATCGTTATCAATCCATCGTAATAATGTGCAGCGGTAACAGCTTCAATTGAATCAGCAATAATTTCGCGGGATACCAAAGAATAACGCATTCCCTCTGTACCATTTGAAATACCGTCACTTATACCAATTGTATTAAATTGCAAACCTACCAAGCCTGAATTTTTAACACCCTCTTTCACCCATTTTGATAAGCCATTCAAGTGCATGTTACAAGTGTTACCCTCGTACCAAGTTGATACAATACCCACCTGAGGTTTTTTCATGTCGTCCTCTGTAAGACCTACACCATAAAGCATTGCTTGTGATGCCGGTTGCGATTCATCTTGCGTAACGGTTTTGCTGTATTTATTTAATTCCATGATAAAAATTAGTTATTAGTTATTCCTATTCATTTAAAATTAAGATGCGCGAAGTTAAAACTTTATCCCGAACTCAGGTTACGAAATAAGGAACGAAATAAATTGTGCTTTATTTAGTGAATTGATTAAATTTTAGGATGCGATATTAGAATTGAATTTACTAAAAATCAATGAACTGCTCTCCTGGAATTAGCGACTTTCACTTTTTTATATTTACAGGCAGCATAAAAGTAAAGGTCGTTCCTTCATTTACTTTACTGGTTACGGTAATGGTTTGATTATGCGCTTCTATGATGTGTTTTACAATTGCTAAACCAAGACCTGTTCCTCCCTGGTCACGGGAGCGGCTTTTATCCACCCGATAAAAACGTTCAAACAAACGCGGTAAATGTTCAGGATGTATGCCTATTCCATTATCAGTAATTTCAATAGAAATTACATCACCCAAATCATGAAAACGGATTTTTGTTTCACCATATTCCTTTCCGTATTTGATGGAATTTACAAAAAGATTCACTAATACCTGACGAATTCTGAACCTATCGGCATATAAAAAAATAGGAGTAGCGTCTTTTGGCAAATTTATCATAATGCCTTTTGCTGTAGCCCGCATCTCTTCGGCATCTGCAACTTCTTTGGCTAATATTCCGATGTCGAATCGTTCGGGTTCAATAACTAATTCTCCGGTTTCGAGTTGAGAAATGGATTCTAAATCTTCAATAATATGAATCATTCTATCAATGCTTTTTTCGGCACGCATCAAATAATTTCTATTTACGGTTTCATCTTCCAAACCTCCATCCAGTAAGGTAGAGATGTATCCTTGTATATTAAAGATGGGTGTTTTTAATTCGTGCGAAACATTACCCAAAAATTCTTTACGGTATAATTCTAATTTTTGCAAGCGATCTATTTCTTTTTTTCGTTCATCAGCCCAAGCCATTATCTGCGCCTGTAGTTCGGCAATTTCATTGCCCTCTGAAATTTCTGTTGTTTGTTTTTTAGAGTTGTACGATCTGTAATTTTTCACCAAACTCAACACGTTGTTTATCTTTTTTAATATTAATACATTAACTATAAGAATAATGATAATGGCTGTGATGAATGATATGAAAAAATAATTTGCTGCTATGTGTATATTCAAATGCTCCGGAAAAGCTTGATACACGGCAATGCCTGAAGCTATTAATAACGCCACAAAAAACGCTACAAAAACTAATAAAAATTGGGAGGAAATAGTTTTCATCAATATAATTTAAAATTCAAATGTGTAACCAATACCTTTTACGGTTCTGAAATAATCTTCCCCCAGTTTTTCGCGCAACTTGCGAATGTGTACATCTATTGTTCTATCTCCTACTACTACTTCACCACCCCATACTTTATCGAGTATTTCTTCTCTTGTAAAAACTTTCCCCGGCTTAGTTGTAAGCATAGACAACAATTCAAATTCTTTTCGTGGTAAGGTAATTTCTTTCCCATTTTGAATTATCAGATACCGTTCACGATCTATTTTTATTCCTCCGGTTTCAATAACATCAGGTGTGATGGCGGCTTTACCTATCTCTGCTCTGCGCAATAGCGCTTTGATTCGGCTGATAAGTACACGTGGTTTTACGGGTTTGGTGATGTAATCATCGGCACCCGATTCAAATCCTGCAATTTGAGAAAAGTCCTCGCCACGTGCTGTTAAAAAAGCAATCAATATATTTTTCAGTTCAGGTGTATCGCGCAATTCTCTGCAAGCATCCATTCCATCCATTTCGGGCATCATGGCATCTAATATAATTAAATCGGGCAGTTCTTTTTTGGCAGTTGAAATGGCTTCTTTTCCATTGTTTGCAGTTATTACAATGTATCCTTCTTTTTTAAGATTATAACTTAAAAACTCAAGAATATCCGGCTCGTCATCTACCAGTAAAATTTTTTGCGCTATACTCATACAACCATTTTTTATTTATTCAACAAAATTCTAAAGGTGGTTCCTTTATCAGTTTCCGACTGTAATACAAAGATACTTCCATTATGGTAATTTTCGATGATGCGCTTTGTTAAAGATAATCCCAATCCCCATCCTCGCTCTTTGGTGGTGAAACCCGGTTCAAAAACTGTTTTAAACTTTGATTTTATAATGCCTTTGCCTGTATCTGTAATGTCAATTACAATAGTATTTACCTGTTCAAAAACATGAGCTGTAATAGCCCCTTTGCCATCCATTGCATCTACTGCATTTTTATAAATATTTTCAACAGCCCACTCAAATAAAGGAATGTTTAATTGTGCTCTCAATTCTTTAACAGCATCGGTTTCTATTGTAATGGTAATGTTTTTGGACGTACGTTGTTTAATGTAATTTGATATTTCTGTTAGTGTTTTTATTACATCTGTTTTTTCCAATTTCGGACTTGAACCAATTTTTGAAAAACGTTCGGTTATTGTTTCCAAACGAGTAACATCTTTTTCTATTTCAGAAATTATTCCTTTGTCTAACTCTTTCGCTTTAAAATATTCCACCCATGCCATAAGTGATGACAATGGTGTTCCTAACTGGTGTGCAGTTTCCTTTGCCATGCCCACCCAAACCTGATTTTGCTCTGCTTTTCGGGCAGTACTGAACAACAAATAGGCAATCAATAAAAACAAACCTACAATTCCAAACATTACATAGGGATAGTATTTCAATTGCGTTAGCAATGTTGACTGTTGATAAAAAATATAGCTTTTGCCGGCATTACCAAACTCTACTTCTATCGGTTGATTTTCTTCTGCCATTTCCTTCAACGTCTGTTTTAAAAACGTGGTGTCTTTTAATTTTAATGAATCTATTTTACCTGTTGCAATTATATTTAATTTGCTTGCATCGGTGTAAATAACAGGCACAGAGGCTGAATTTATTGCTACTTCGGAGATAAACGACTTAATTAAATCATCAAGTACGGTTTTTAATTCCAAAAAGAGTTTGGAGTCTTTATAGAACAAGTAATTTTTTTTTTGCTTATAAACTACAATCTCAATGGGAGGTTGTAAGGCTTGCATTTCCTCCATTTGCTGGCGCAAATACACAATATCATTTTCTTTGGCAGCATTTAAGTTACGCGAAGCAATAGGATTTTTATTCTCATCAGCCAATATCACAGGAACAGTAGTATTATCTGAAACCACTTTTAAAACAAAACTATAATCATTTAAATCTTTGGAAAGTTCTCTTGTTGCATCAGCCCAAAGCTCTACTTTTTTTTGTTCCTGACGTTTTAGCTTGTCAAACAATTCATGCGTGTATTTTACTAAGTTGGCTTTTTTCTGAACAGCCTCAGCCCAAAGCTTTACATTTTTTCGCTCATCCTGCGATATTTCATTTACCAGACTATTGGTGTACCATAACGATGCTCCAACAATAATAATAGCTGTAACAAACAACCATAACTTCCATTGTTGTTTTTGTGAGTATACGTTCATAGCGATTGATATGGCTTTATAATTACTAATGTACTGAATTTTTAAGTACACTTAAAAATCTTCATCATTACTTGGTTTTTTAGGGGCTTTCAGTTCTTTTTTTTCTGCTTGTTTGAGATTTTGCTTTTTATTCTCTTCCCATTCTATGTTTAGTTTTTGTTCTTGTTTTTTTGGAGTGGCTCTTAAAGTTGTATCTTTTTTAAACAAGCCAAACTCCTCTTTTAACAGGCCTTTTACTGTTTGTTTTTCCGTTTTTATATTTTGTTTAAACTGCAGAACGGCTTCTTTGGTATCATACTTAATTATAGGATGAGCCACCGTACCGGTCATTGATAAAAACAAATTGGTACGCTTGCGTTCATCCTCCGCCACTTCGCCAAATTCCTCATTTTCCTTTTTGTTTTGCTTTGCTTTTTTAGAGAGCAAATCGTCCAGAGTCAATTTTATTTTATAATTAATATCGTTGTTAAAACTATGCGTTCCAGATGCCAATAGGTTGATAGCATTTGAATTGATTTCCATTTTAGGAATTGAAACAATTTTATTTTTTATTTCAAACTGATTTTTAAGTGTTGAAAAACGCACATTCATCAATTCCTGCAAATCAATAAAACGCGATAAACTTTTCATTGATTCTACATTGTTCAATTCTCCTTTTTCAATGGTCATATCAATATTTGCAAAAAGCTTTTCTAAATCTATTGACAATTCCGGACTTACGGGTGTTTTGAGCTGAATGACAGCTGTAACAATTCCTTTTATATTTCTATCGGTAATGGTTGGTTGTCCGAAATTTTCAAACGCGGTAAACATCTTGGTAACATTTATATTCTTCGCCTCCGAAATACAACTGACAAGTAGTTTTGACGTATCGCTTCCATCTACAACTCCTTTAGCAGAAAAAGTTCCGTTCATTGTTGAAATAGTAATCGGATCAACCGTTAGTCGCCGATTTTGTAATTTAACAATGCCCTTTATATCCGATGCTTCAAATTTTCTGAACTCCAGATGTTCAATCTGACTGTTCAGATTAAAATCAACATGCTCCGAGAATATCAATTTATATGGACTTTTAGAAGTTGTATTTTCAGCTTTATTTTCTAGCAGTTGATTCAGATCTATATTTTTTGAATTTAATGAAGCGTTTATTGTTATTGTTTCATTTTTTCTGAACAAAAATCCAATAATGTTTTTAAATTCTCCTTTTAATTGAAAGTCGCTATTGGAAAGATTTCCTTTTAAATCGTAAACGATGAGATTGTTGTTGTCAAAATTAAAGTTGCCGTTGATGTTTGTAAAAGGAAGAGCATTGTTTTTTACTTTTAAGTTCATATCTGTTAATTGCACAGTTCCTGTAACAGTTGATTTTTCGGCAGAAATAGCATATATATCGCGCCACTTGCCATTTAAAATTACATCTAACCTCAATTGTCCTGAAATACTTTCTATAGTATCAAATTTTATAAAGTGATGCAGTTGTTCTAAGTTAATGGTTGTTCTAATTTTTGAATCGATATTTAAATTATCAAAATCCTCTAGTTTCAATTCGCCGGATACGGATCCATCATTTAACTTAGCATAAACTGCACTCAATATTAAAACACTTGTTTGCGCATTGCATTTGTCGCCATTGGTAAAGCTTCCTTTTAAACTCACCTGTTGCAAGCTTATATTGTTTGCTGTTTGCCTGATGTTAGCTTTGTTTATTCCAAAATCGGCAGTTAGCCGGGGCTTCTTATTATTCGAAAGTTCACCCTTTATTTTTGCGTTAAAATAAAATTCTCCTTCGCTGGTGTATTCATTTATTCGCTCTTTGTATTTGTTGGGAATTAACGATAATACCGATTTTATGTTTAATTCCTTTCCTTTAATACTCATATCAAGTACGGTTTTATCTTTAGCATAAATGTTACCTGACGTTTCAAATAAAATGTCTTCTATAGAAAACTTTCCTTTTTTTATAGTGTATAATTTTTGAGTGTTGTCCACATCAAAATCCAATTGAACATGTATGTTTCTTTTTCTAAAAAATGTAATATTATCACTCTTTATAGCATTTACATATATATCGCACAATACATCAAGTGAATATTTTTCGTCAGAAAATTTGCCCGAGATATTACTTTTATTAATTACCAAATTTGCTTGTTGTTGTGTTTTAAGATTCTTGTAATGCAGTTTGATTTTTTTCAAAAGCAATTTTTCCAAAGCAAATGAAAAGTGCGCAGAATCACTATCCGTGGAGGACTTCCAAAAATGGTAATTGTCATTTCCATTTTTGTCAATGCGAATATTTATGACGGCGCCGTTCACAATTATTTTTTTGATGTGATATTTTTTATTGAATACATCAACGATATTAAAAAGCAATGATATCTTATCAATCTGGAATAATGTGTCTTTGTTTGTGCCGTCAATAGCATCAAGTGCCTTTGCGTTTTTAAATTCAAGTGATGCCAGCGGGAAGTTTTGAAGCACGGTAAAGTCAATGTCTTTGCCATCAATAATAATGGGCGTATTAAGCTCTTTGTTGAGTTCGGAAACAATGTAATTTTTAACCTCATCCTGATAAAAATGTCCTAATAAAAAACCACCGCCGGTAATTAAGATTACTAAAAAAAACAGGAGAAAAACAATGCGTTTAAAGAAACGCAATACAGGGCGAGGAGTATTATTCGCAGGGATTTGAGGAACTGAATCATTTTCGTTACTCATAATAAACAGCTTATTTCTTACAAAGATTGCGAATTATATTCACCTTTTTAACCACAAAAGATAGTATCATTAACGAAAGGTGAATACGTTTAGTGTATATGCTAAAACTAAAAAGGTCTTAACCGCTTTCAGGGAAAAGACCTTTTGATTCTATAAATTCAACTGTACATTTTTAATCCTTCACACTTATCATCTTCAACATTCCAATTTCAGCTTCTGTAAGCAATCTCCAGCGTCCTCTGGTCAGGTCTTTTTTAGTTAGCGAACCAAAGGTCACTCTGTCCAGCCTTTTTACTTTGTACCCAAAGTGTTCAAATATCCTACGTACAATGCGGTTTTTACCTGAGTGTATCTCAACACCCACTTGCGTTTTATCAGATCCGTTACCTACATAAGCAATCACATCCACTTTCATCGGACCATCTTCCAACTCAATACCTTCACTTATTTCAGCAAGGTGTGTTTGTTTTAAAGGATGATCAAGCTCTACGTGATACGTCTTTTTTATTCCGTAACGCGGATGCGTTAATTTTTTGGTAAGTTCTCCGTCGTTGGTAAATAAAAGTAATCCGGTAGTATTTCTGTCCAATCTCCCAACCGGATAAATACGTTCGCGACAAGCACCCTGTATAAGATGCAGAACGGTTTTACGCTCCTGAGGATCATCGGCAGTAGTAATATAATCTTTAGGTTTATTTAAAATCAAATATACAGGACGCTCCTTTTTCAGCGTTTGTCCACCATAATTAACAATGTCAGTTGGTTTTATTTTATAACCTAATTCGGTTATTACTTTGCCATTTACTTTAACAACGCCCGATGTAATTAATGTATCTGCTTCGCGTCGGGAGCATATTCCTGCATTGGACAGGTACTTGTTAAGACGTATAGAACCATCGTCGTTTTTGGGTTTTGAAGAAAATGAAGCATCCGATTTTTTATTATCTGAACTACGTTTGTTAAATCCTGTTGGTGATTTAGAATAACTTTTTTTATATAACGGTTTTGACCCTATACTTTTTGTATTGTCCGCCCTTCCAGAAGTTCGGGCAGGTTTTTCTTCACCAAAATCAGATGATTCAACAGCCTGTTTAGAATAGCTTTTTTTAAACGGTGGTTTTCCTCCCACTGAGCGAGTTGTATGAGGTCTTCTGTTTTCATCAAAATCGGATGGGCGTGATTCTTCACGAAAACGATTGTATGAAGACGGCTTTTGTTTTCTTTCAACACTTGTTTTTCTTTCAGAACTTTTTTTTCCTCCGGCAGCACCCTTACTGTCAGGACGAGTTGTTTTTTTTGACATGAATGAATTTTTCACGAAGATAGCTAAAGCGCATGAGATAACAGACAATCATTTTAAATTCTAAATCCTCAATAGACTTTGAATAAAAAACGTAACAAAAATTGAGCGGTGTAAATTTTCTTTTTATAGTGGTCTTATTTGTCGGTTGTATAAGAATGAGGGTTACTTTTGCCAAAAGTATAAATGAACATTGAAGATAACTCTGAATTAAAAATATGCAAAACATAAATAAAAAAAGAAGTCTTTGGATTATTGTAGGTATTACAGTATTGAATGCTATTGGAATGACTATTGTTCTTCCTCTCTTTCCATTTCTTTTAGAAAAATATGTCTCTGCTACAAGTATAGCGGTTGTAATGAGTGCACTCGTTTCTGTATTTGCTGCCTGCACATTTTTTGCTGCACCGGTGTTTGGTGCACTCAGTGACCGATATGGACGCAAACCAATTTTACTTATCAGCTTACTTGGTTCGGCTGTAGGCTATATACTGCTCGGTTTTGGCGGATCGCTTTGGGTACTCTTTCTCGGAAGAATAATTGACGGACTTACTGCGGGAAATCAAAGTGCATTGTTTGCTTATATAAGCGACAGTACGGGACCTAATGAAAGAGGCAAATGGTTTGGATATTTAGGAGGAGCTATTGGTCTTGGATTTATGATTGGTCCTACCATTGGCGGAGTCCTTGGCTCTGTTTCTATTACCTTACCTTTTTTCATTACAGCGGGAATTACAATTGTATCTATGCTTTGCATCATGCAATTGCTGCCGGAATCACTTCCTTCGGAAAAACGTACAACACATCTTTCGCTCAAAAGTTTTAATACGCTTTCTCATTTCAAAGAAATTTTTTCTTTGAAAGAGGCTCGTGCATTACTCATTATGGGTGCATTCTTTTACATCGGACTCAATATTTGGCAATTTAACGCGAGTATATTTTTTAAAGATGTATTCCTATGGGGACCATCATTCATAGGAGGCGTTTTCGTACTTGTCGGAGTTTGTGATATCTTATCACGGGTAATTATACTGCCACAACTACTTAAGAGATTAGACGAACAAATGGTTGGTATTATTGGTCTGTTCGGACTCGTTGTTGGGCTTGTGTTGCTATTTTTAAGTGCATATATTCCATCTGTGTTTTTTATTATCGCTGCTGTTGCTTGCATTGTATTGGGAGAGGGGTTATTTGACCCTTCTTATAATGCACGGCTTTCTGTATCTGTTGATGAAAGTAAGCAAGGTTTGTTACAAGGAACAAATCAAAGTTTACAAGCTTTATATCATGTGATTGTTCCGCTCGGAGCTGCTGCTATTTATACTTACAATCATGCTGCTGTTTTTGGAATTGCTGCACTAGTTATGTTTTACGGACTTGTTATGTTTATAAAACTAAAAGCAACGAACCATTGAAATTTTGTCATTCTACAGTCTTTATTCTCCTTCTAAATTCGGAGCAAATAATGGCTGTAGCTATTGCTGCATTTAACGATTCTGCAGTTTCATTTATCGGTTTAAATGATAAAAAAGATGGAATGCCAATTTTATTTGTAATATAAGGCAGTAAGTTTTCTGATATCCCTCTTGATTCATTTCCAATAACAAGCAACCCGTTTTCAGGTAAAGTTTTTGAATAAATATTTTCGCCATTTAATACTGCTCCAAAACTTTCAATTTTCAATGTCAGACTTTCGGTTTTAAAAAATTCTATTAAATCTAACTTGTGAATTTTCACTCTTGCAATAGAACCCATCGTAGCTTGTACAACCTTTGGATTATAAGCCTCTACCGTTTCTATACTGCAAATAACATGTTCAACACCAAACCAATCGGCAATGCGAATGATTGTTCCCAAATTGCCCGGATCTTTGATGTCATCCAGTACAAATGTTAATTTGCTGTTGAGCTGTGTTTTAACTAAGTTATACTTGGGTGTTTCGCAAATTGCTAAAACCTCATTAGGTGAGGTAAGTAAAGATATGCGTTCAAGTTCTGATGCTTTAATTTCAGTGTATTCTGTTTTTGCACTAATTGTTGTTTTTTCTAAAAAATGAGATGTGGCAAATAATTGTTTTACCACAATTGAAGAATTTAACAACTCAGTAACCACCTTAGTTCCTTCTGCAATAAATAAGTGCAGAGCTTCTCTGTTTTTTTTTTGCTTTAATGAATTGACAAATTGCTGTTGCTTTTTTGATAACATTAAGAGTATTGGATTTTTGTTTTAACAAATGTAGTAATTTAGCAGCCTTGAGGTAAAAGCAATCTGCCAAAACGCATTGAACAACATAAGTCAATATATTAAACTTGCACCATTTATAGTAGTTATACTATTGCTGAATGCTTGTAATCCTGCTAAAAAGCTGAAAGAAGGTACGTTTTTATTAAACAAAAACATAGTAAACATCAAAGATCGTGAAACTCTTGACAAAACCGAAGTAGAAAGTTACATAAAGCTTAAACCAAATTACCGATTGTTGGCGCTGGTCAGATTTAATTTATGGCTGTATAATCTCGTTAATGAAGACCGTATAAAACACAAACGCGAGGTCAGGAACGAAAAAATTAAAGCAAAAAACGAAAAACGTGCTGCCAAAGGAAAAAAAGCGAAGAGCTATAACCGTTTACTTTTGGGCGAACGGATACTAAAGATTGGCGAACCTCCTGTTATTTATGATTCGTTACTTATTAAAAAATCAGTTCAGCAAATTAAATTTTATCTGAATAACAAAGGTTACTTTTTAAATACCGTTAAAGATTCTATTCAATATGAGCGACACAAAAAGGTGAATGTGTATTTTAACATTAAAACAAATACGCCTTATAAAATAAACAATGTAAGTTATGAAATAGCTGATACGCTTTTAAAGCGATATGTATATGCTGATACAGCCAACAGCCTTATTAAAAAGGGACATAATTACGATTTTAATTTGATACAGCAAGAGCGCGACAGGATAGAATACCAGCTCAATAATCAGGGATATTATTTGTTTACAAAAGAGTTTGTTTATTTTAAAATAGATACTATTTCAAATAAAGGAAAAGTAAACGTTATTGTGGGTATAAAAAATTATGCGAAAAAAATGGAAGGCTCAACGGATTCTATTATTGAAATGCCACACCAACAATTTCACATTCAGAATATTTATATAGAAACCAATTTTTATTCATTGAAAAAAGACTCCGTTAAGATGGATACATTGATTGCAGGAAAAAACGGAGAATATAAAATTATATACTCCCATGAACTAAAATATAAAACCAAGATTATATTAGATGCTATATTTATAAATAAAGGTGATTTGTATAGATTTAAAAATGTAGAAGCCACTTATAAAAGATTATCAGAAATAAAGGTTTTTAAATACGTAAATGTGATTTTTAAAGAGCAACCCAACGATAAATTGGATTGTTATATACAATTAAGTCCTTCTTTAAAACAATCATTAACACTTGAATCTGAAGGCACCAACTCTTCCGGTTATTTAGGTGTTTCGGGCAGTATTATTTATCAAAATAAAAATTTGCTTAAAGGGTCGGAATTATTAGAATTGAAACTAAAAGGAGGTGTATCTGCCCAACGTAACCTTACACAATCAACTTCCGGCTCCTCCGGTTTCAACACCATCGAATTGGGACCGGAGCTAAACGTTTACCTTCCGCGGTTTTGGTTGCCGGATAAAGTTACCATCCCTTCAAAGATAATAACACCCAGAACTGTTTTTACCAGCGGACTCAACTACCAACGACGCTCTGATTATACGAGACTGATTACTAATTTTTCATTAGGATATACCTGGAAACAATCATCAAAATGGCAACATGCTTTTTATCCTGTCGTTATCAATTTTGTAAAAGTTGATTTGCAACCAAGTTTTCAAGCTTTACTCAACGCACAGGATAATCAATATATTACTAATAGTTTCAGCAATCACTTATCCACCAGTACGAGATATTCATATACTTATAATGGTCAGAATTTGAACAAAGAGAAAAATTTTTCTTACTTCAAAATAAATTTAGAAGCGTCAGGTAACATATTAAGAGGATTATATAATCTCACGAACAAAATTGAACCTAATACTTTTGTGAAGGATGATAAAGACAGGTACACGCTCTTAAACATTGCATACTCTCAATATGTTCGTGCAGATGCGGAATACAGATATTATTTTGATTTACATGATTTAGGTAAAATTGTCTTTAGAGTTGCCGGAGGAATTGGGAGAGCCTTGGCAAATTATAATGTATTGCCATTTGAGCGCAGTTTTTTTAGTGGAGGTAGTAACGGCTTGAGAGCTTGGCAATCAAGAACAATAGGTCCCGGCTCATATAATGCACAAGGGTTTTCGTATGATAAATTTGGAGACGGACAATTGGAGGGAAATGTAGAGCATCGTTTTAAAATTTTTAAAATGCTTAACGGAGCTGTTTTCATTGATGCCGGCAATGTGTGGCTTAGGAAAGCCGACCCTTCCGGACCCGGTCTCACCAGTCGTGTTGGGGGAGATTTTCAATTAAATCGTTTTTATAAAGAAATTGCAATTGGCACGGGGGTAGGTTTACGAGCCGATCTTAATTTTTTTATTGTCCGTTTAGACTTAGGAATAAAAGCCCGTGATCCGGAATTCGCAGAAAATGATCGATGGGTACTTCAGCATCTGTTCAGTAATGAATGGAAACAAGAGTATTATAATGCGAACGGTGTAAAATATAATTTTTTAACGCTTAACTTAGGCGTGGGTTATCCATTCTAAAAACTTTTATCCGTTTTTTAAATCCTTTTTTTATTCGCAAAAATCAGTAGATTTGTCTTTCGAAATTTTGAAAAAACAACTATTCAAAAACACATATAAAAGATTAGGTTATAACAATGGCTGATAAAAAAATAGAAGAGTTATTAGGAGCGAATGCAGATAGTTTATTGAAACATACTTGCAACACCATTAAAAAAGAAAACATACACTTTCCCGGAGCCGATTTTGTGGATCGTATTTTTACACATACCAACAGAAGTCCTCAAGTATTGCGTAGCTTAGCGCAGTTATATAATACAGGTCGTTTGGCTGAAACAGGTTATTTGAGTATTTTGCCCGTTGACCAAGGTATTGAGCATAGTGCGGGTGCATCATTTGCTCCCAATCCTATTTATTTTGATTCGGAAAACATCGTAAAACTGGCAATAGAAGGAGGATGCAATGCTGTTGCTTCCACTTTTGGTGTACTGGCATCTGTTGCACGCAAATATGCGCACAAAATACCATTTGTGGTAAAAATCAATCACAACGAATTTTTAACATACCCTAATAAATTTGACCAAATAATGTTTGGAAGTGTTGAAGACGCTTGGAATATGGGAGCTGTGGCTGTGGGTGCTACCATTTATTTTGGTTCTCCCGAATCATCACGTCAAATAGTTGAGGTGGCAAAAGCCTTTGAACGTGCTCATGAGTTGGGTATGGCAACTATCTTGTGGTGTTATACTCGTAACAATGCTTTCAAAAAAGATGGGATTGATTATAGTACTGCTGCCGATTTATCTTCTCAGGCAAATCACTTGGGAGTAACTATTCAAGCTGATATTATCAAGCAAAAATTGTCAGACAAAAACGGAGGATATAATGCATTGAATTTTGGTAAAACACATCCAAAAGTATATTCCGAATTAACTACCAATCATCCTATTGACCTTGCACGTTATCAGGTAGCAAATTGCTATATGGGGCGCATAGGTTTAATTAATTCGGGAGGTGAATCCAAAGGAGCTTCTGATTTGGCGGAAGCGGTTACTACTGCTGTAATCAATAAACGTGCTGGCGGACAAGGACTAATTTCGGGACGCAAAGCTTTTCAAAAGCCTATGAAAGAAGGTGTTGCATTATTAAACACAATACAGGATGTTTATTTAGATAAAACAATTACAATTGCCTAACAAATTGGAAATCTATACTATTTGAACCTTTCAATTTAAAATTTTCAATTTTTTAATTACTAAAAAATGAGTTGGTTTACACGTAAAAAATCAGGCATCACCACTAATGAGAAGAAAGAAACTCCGGAGGGCTTGTGGTATAAATGTCCATCATGTAAAAAACTAACACCCACCGATGAACAAGTACAAAGTTTATATGTTTGTCCGGTTTGTAATTACCACGAAAAAATTGGATCTAAAGAATATTTTGAATTGTTTTTCGACAACAATGAATTTACAGAACTTGATCCCAACCTCACAGCCACCGACCCTTTAAATTTTACAGACACAAAAAAATATACTGATCGTTTAGTTGAAAGTCAAAATAAAACTAATTTAAAGGATGCATTACGAAGCGCTCATGGAAAGGTAGAAGGTGAAGATTTAGTCATTGCCTGTATGGATTTCACCTTTATAGGAGGTTCAATGGGTGCAGTAGTTGGGGAAAAAATTTCAAGAGCCATTGATTATTGTATCGAAAAACGAGTTCCTTTATTGATTATCTCAAAGTCGGGCGGTGCGCGTATGATGGAGGCTGCATTTTCATTAATGCAAATGGCAAAAACATCCGCTAAACTGTCCTTATTGGCAGAAGCAAAAATTCCTTATATATCACTTCTTACTGATCCAACCACTGGTGGTGTCACTGCATCTTATGCAATGTTAGGCGATTTGAACATTTCTGAACCGGGTGCTTTAATTGGGTTTGCCGGGCCTCGCGTAATTAAAGAAACCATTAAAAAGGATTTACCTGATGGATTCCAAACAGCTGAGTTCCTTTTAGAACATGGTTTTTTGGACAAAATTATCAATAGAAAAGAGATGAAAAAAAGCGTTGCTCAATTAATTAAAATGCTTAGTAATTGATTTGAAACAGGGATAGTTCTGTAGCAAACGACCCTCTATTTACTTGTTGTTTTTATCACAAACTCATTCCATAAGACTTCGTCAGGTGGAGCTGCCATAATTGTTACTTTCTCCTTTTTAACAGGATGTATAAATTCTATTTTGCGTGCGTGCAAATGAATGGAAGCATCTTTGTTGCCTCTGTTAAAGCCATATTTCACATCTCCTTTTATTGGACTGCCCATTGCCGATAACTGAACACGTATTTGATGATGGCGGCCTGTATGGGGATTTATTTCCAACAAAAAATAAGTATCGGAAGTGGCAATTAATTCATAATCGAGTTCTGAACGAAGACTTCCCTGAGTTTCCTTTTCAAAGGCTTTTGAAATATTTTTAGCCTCGTTTTTTTTTAAGTAATGAACAAGATTGCCTCTACTTTTTGTAGGTTTGTTTTTAACAACAGCCCAATATGTTTTTTTTATTTCTTTGGTTTGAAATAATTGATTCAATCTTGCTAATGCCTTACTGGTTTTCGCAAATAATACAACTCCGCTAACTGGTCGGTCAATTCGGTGAACTGTGCCAACAAAGACTTCTCCGGGTTTGTTGTATTTTTCCTTAATGTATTCTTTTACAAATTCACTTAAAGGAATATCTCCGGTTTTATCTCCCTGTACAATGTCCGAAGGTTTTTTATTAATGGCAATGATGTGATTATCTTCGTATAAAACTTCGAGTTGATTCATTGTAGGTTGTGTTGTTTTTAACACGGACTTCACGAAGATTTATAATTTCACAGAAAATGAAAGCAAACACTCCTTTTAGTATTGTTCGGTAATATTCGGAAAGTCCTTTGACTTAACATCGCCTATGTATTTTTCAACAGCTCCTTTTATTTCATCATAGAGGCTTAAATAACGTCGCAAAAAACGAGGACTAAACTCGTGTGTTAAACCTACCATGTCATGAAAAACAAGTACCTGCCCGTCAACACCACCACCTGCACCAATTCCTATAACCGGAATAGATAACTCAGCAGCAACTTGTCCCGCCAGTTTTGCCGGTATTTTTTCCAATACTAAACCAAAACAGCCCGCTTTTTGCAATATATGAGCATCTTCTATCAATCGTTTTGCTTCTTCTTCTTCTTTTGCTCTAACTGTATAAGTACCAAATTTATAAATGCTTTGAGGAGTCAATCCTAAATGTCCCATAACTGGAATTCCAGCCGATAATATACGTTCAACTGATTCTTTAATTTCTCTGCCACCTTCCAACTTAACAGAATGTGCACCACTTTCCTTCATTATTTTGATGGCTGAATTCAATGCTTCTTTTGAATTTCCCTGATAAGATCCAAAAGGTAAATCAACCACAATAAGTGCACGATTTGCAGCACGTACTACAGATGATGCGTGATAAATCATTTCATTAAGTGTTATAGGCAATGTTGTTTCATAACCTGCCATTACGTTAGATGCCGAATCACCAACTAGTATAATATCAATTCCGGCATGATCAATGATTTTTGCCATAGTGTAATCATAAGCTGTTAACATGGATATTTTTTCTCCACGATATTTCATTTCCTGCAACACATGAGTAGTAACTCTCTTCACTTCTTTGTTTACTGACATTGCCTTTGGTTTATAAAATTTATGACGGCACTTTTATGACGGCTGACAAATTTACAAATAGTTTTTAATAAACCCGACATCGCCTATAAATAGCTATTTTATTATCCTTTCATCCTCTTTATAAAAGTTCTTAATTAGCTCCATATTAAACTTTGGTATTAAAATTGAGCGGGTTAAACCGTCTAAAAAATGTATTCTATGAAAACAATTATTTTAACCTCAGCCATTGCTTTATTATTTTTAAGTTCGTTTGTTCAACAACAAGAGCCATGGAAGAAAGAACAAGTGATGCCTACAAAAGAACTGGCAGAAAAAATTCAACGTAACACCAAAGATTTACCTGTTATTTTTAATGTTGGTCCAATGGAAAACATTAAAACCGCCATTAAAACAGGTAATACAGATGAAGAAGAAGGCATAAAAAAATTGACAACTTCAGTTTCTGCCTTGAAGAAAAGCACTAAAATAGTGGTTTATTGTGGTTGCTGCTCTTATGCAAATTGCCCTAACATTCGTCCGGCATTTAAAAAACTGCAGGAACTGGGTTTTAAAAATGTGAAAGTTTTAGACATACCGGAAGGGCTAAAACCTGACTGGGTTGCAAAAGATTACCCGGTTGAAAAAACGAAATAATTTTCTCTAATTCTAAATTGATGCTCCCCGCTTTTATGGAAATAATGGCGGGGAGTATTTTTATACTGATAAGGCTCATTGTTGCATTGAAACAATAGACGCATATTTGCGACAGATGCTCTTTAAAAATGAAAAATGCCATTATTTGAAAAAATAGTATCACCCTGCCTCTTTGGCATAAAAATATCACCTAAGACTGTTTTATAATATAATGATATGTCATTATTTCTCCATCGTCTTATTGGCACAGTCATTGAAAAGGAGAGTCGTTAAATAACAATTTTGTAATCAAATAAATTAAAATACAATGAGCAAAATAATAGGTATAGATTTAGGAACAACAAACTCATGCGTTGCCGTAATGGAAGGTAACGAGCCTGTAGTGATTCCTAATAGCGAAGGTAAAAGAACAACACCTTCTATAGTAGCATTTGTAGAAAATGGCGAACGTAAAGTTGGTGACCCGGCAAAGCGTCAGGCTATTACAAACCCAACAAAAACTGTTTATTCCATTAAACGTTTTATGGGGCACACTTTTGATGAGGTAACCGGTGAAATTGCTCGTGTTCCTTATAAAGTAGTAAAGGGAGATAATAATACTCCTCGTGTACAGATTGATGACAGAAAATACACACCACAAGAAATTTCTGCTATCATTCTTCAAAAAATGAAAAAAACAGCAGAAGACTATCTTGGACATGAAGTAACAGAAGCGGTTATTACTGTTCCTGCTTACTTTAATGATGCGCAACGCCAAGCTACAAAAGAGGCAGGCGAGATTGCCGGTTTAAAAGTAAAACGTATCATTAACGAACCAACTGCTGCTGCCTTAGCTTATGGGCTTGATAAAAAGGGTAAGGAAATGAAAATTGTTGTGTTTGACTGCGGTGGTGGAACACATGACGTTTCGGTGCTTGAACTTGGAGATGGCGTATTTGAAGTAAAATCGACAGATGGTGATACTCACTTAGGTGGTGATGACTTTGATCAAAAAATAATTGACTGGTTAACTGCCGAGTTTAAAACAGAAAACGGTCTGGATTTAACTAAAGATCCGATGGCACTTCAACGTTTGAAAGAAGCTGCTGAAAAAGCTAAAATAGAATTGTCAAGTTCAGCAAGCACTGAAATCAACTTGCCTTACATTATGCCGGTTGACGGTATTCCAAAACATTTGGTACGTACTTTAACCAAAGCTAAATTTGAACAATTAGTGGATGACTTGATTAAACGTACTATTGAGCCTTGTAAATCAGCATTGAAAAATGCAGGTTTAAATCCCAACGAAATTGATGAAATTATTTTGGTGGGTGGTTCAACCCGTATTCCTGCAATAGTTGAAGCAGTTCAAAAATTCTTCGGAAAAGCACCATCAAAAGGTGTTAACCCTGATGAAGTGGTTGCAATTGGTGCCGCTATTCAGGGTGGAGTATTAACAGGTGAAGTAAAA